>Ga0302132_10000377_pt1 | contig 24692 bp, 19 predicted proteins | sample CB9_321_MG_FD_203113 | JGI IMG/M metagenome (GOLD analysis project Ga0302132, IMG submission 203113) | Marine microbial communities from Western Arctic Ocean, Canada - CB9_32.1 | ecosystem: Environmental > Aquatic > Marine > Oceanic | place: Canada: Western Arctic Ocean | collected 2017-09-19
GGCGGTGGCGGCGGTGAAGGTGAGAGGCTGGACGCCAGTGGCGATGGCTATGTGACACCCATGGATGCACTGCAGGTCATCAATGACCTGAACTTCTACGGTGCCCGGCCACTTGCGGCTGGTGCGGAAGGCGAGATGGCAACACCGAATTCACGTTTCGACGTGAATGGTGATGACTTTATCTCACCCAGCGACGTGCTGGCTATTATCACGTACCTCAACAACCGCTCGGATGGCGAGGGCGAAGCAGCTGACCTGCTCAGCCTGCTGGCCGAACCGGTCAATGTTGTTGCCACGCCGGAGCAGGTCCGGTCGATGATGGCCCCGGTCGATGCAACCAGCCTGGTGAGTGAAGACAGGTCCGATGCTCCACTGGTTCTTCCAGTGCAGCATGCCGCCATCACGGAACTGCCTCGACAGACAGCGATCGAAACGCTGACACTCTCCCGCTGGATGACTTCCAGCAGCGACGAGAATGTAGCAGGCGACGATGACCTGGACTCGGTGCTCGATTCGCTGGCAGATGATGTCGCCCGGCAATGGCACGGCTAGAGCCTGCAGGACGTAAGCGGCCTGCCCGGTACTTCGCATCGGGTAACCGCTGCCGTTACTTCTTCCCCACGGCATACAGTGCCTTGAAGGTCCGCAGATAGATGCGGCCACCACTGATGGCGGGAGAAGCGGAGAGCGACTCTTCCATCTTATTTGTGGCCAGCAGCTTGAAGGTCTCACCAGCCTGGCAGACGCTGACGGTACCATCACGGGCAGAGATGTAAATCTTGCCATCCGCGTAAACGGGCGACGCGCGGTGCCTGTCGGAATGCGTTCTGGATTCATAGAACGGCTTGCCGGAGGCTCGATCCAGGGCGATCAGGTTGCCGTTCTGCCGATTCAGATAGACGATCCCGCCCACCGCCAGCGGTGACGGCACATCCGGCGTGATGTCATAGGACCACTGGATATGCTCGGCGTTGGCGGTGATGTTGCCCTTGCCGTCCGGCTTCAAGGCCAGCGTCAAGCCACGCTTGGCTGAGGGAACGATGATCAGTCCTGGAACAGCCAGCGGGGAGGCGACGAAACGCAGCGTGGGATCATAGCCAGCCGGCGGATGCAAGCCGCCGCAGCGCCATAGTTCACTTCCATCGTCGAGGTTATGGGCCACAATGTAATCGGCACCGTGTGACAGCAGGTACTCCCGCTGCTTGTCTCGGTAGAGTACGGGAGATGCATAGGAATGCTCGTTTTCCGAATGCGCGGCACTCGGCCGGCCGGTCTTCCAGATCGTCTCGCCGGTCAGCTTATTGAGGGCCGCAATCGTCGCCTCGCGTGTCTCAGCCTTGCCATCGCCATGGATCAGCTGGATGTAGAGACGATCGCCGTCCAGTACGGGCGTCGAGGTCATCCCAAAGGCGATCCGGAAGCGACCGAATCTCTCTTGCAAGTCAATCTTCCAGACCTGCTTTCCGGCCACCGTGTAACAAGCCAGTGTGCCGTTTGTGAACATCACCCAGACATGTCTGCCGTCGGTTGAGGGGGACGGGGATGCAGCGTTGCCCTCATCGCCACGGACTACCTTGTTCCCTTCGCTGACGTTGTCTTCCCAGAGCAGTTCTCCTGACGTGCTGATGCACATCAAGACCAGCGAATCGCCCCGTACGCTGCTGACAAAAATACGGTCTTGCCAGACGATCGGTGTACTGCCGCCCGGTCCCGGCAAGGTAAATCGCCAGTCGATATTCTCCGTTGCGCTCCAGCTGACTGGCAGATTCTTTTCATGGCTGATGCCATCCAGCTTCGCACCACGCCACTGCGGCCAGTTCTCGGCCATCAGCGGGGAGGCAGCAAACAACAGCAGCGTGGCACAGATGGCCAGCAGGGAGCGGTTCTGACGCATGGTGGGGTCTCTGGCGATAAGGGAGTTGGATGGTTGTCGGAGTTGAGCACAAACGTAATCTGAGGAGATACGGAAAGTCAAGCGAACGGATAACTCGCTACCCAGCTTGCCTGACCGGAAAACACGGGCCTGGTTCGCCAGCCGGTAGAGTTTTGCTGACAGTCAATTCCCGCAGGCCGATTGGCCGATCCCAATCTCGTTGCCCGGTTGCACGACGATGCCGGCCATCAAGCCTGTACCCAGCCCTGCAACGTGGCTGGACCCCGTTTCCGGAATCGCGTTATGTCGGAAAACATGCCCACGGAAGACGTTCCCAGCAGCCTCGAGGTTCTGCAAGATCTCGATGCCAGACAGGATGACGTGCTGACGCAGTTGGACGAACTGAATGATCGAGTGGAATCGGCGCTGCTGGAATATGGAGCTGGCAAATCGACCGAGACGGACGATTCGACGTCACTGGATCCAGTCGAGGCCGATGTCGAGAGCCGTGGCGCTGTGCGTGAGTGCTCCGACGCTGATGCGGTCGATACCACACTCGGCGATGCCGATGAGTCGCTCGAGAGTGATGCCGCCTGAAGCTTCCAGCTGAGTCGCTGGCGACAGCTGATCTCGCAGCTGGACTGCTTCATGTAACTCCTGGTCACTCATATTGTCGAGCAGGACAATATCCGCGCCCGCTGGAAGTACCTGCCTGAGTTGATCGAGCGAATCAACTTCTACCTCCACCAGCAGGTCGTCAGGCAACCGATCCTGGTCTGCCTCTGCTGCCAGGGCCTTCCTCATATCTGGTACGAGATCGGCAAGCTGTTGTTTGTTGCGGCCAGTGATAGCGAGGTGGTTGTCCTTGACCAGGATGCCGCCGAAGAGCCCCATGCGGTGGTTGAATCCTCCTCCACAACGGACGGCATACTTTTCCAGCCTTCGCCAGCCGGGGGTGGTTTTGCGAGTGTCATAAATCCTGGTTGAGTGCCCTTCCAGTTGAGCAACATACCTGCCAGTCAGGCTGGCAATGCCACTCAGGCGACCGATGAAATTCAGCAGCGGCCGTTCCACGACGAGCAGATCGCGGGCAGAACCAGATAACGCGCCCAGCCTGGAACCAGCTTCAACATTGGCAGCATCCTGGCTGACTGGCTGCCATTGCACGTCGGCGTTCATTTCATTGAGCAGCACGTCAATACCCTTGAGTCCGGCGACGATACCGGCCTGGCGGGTCACCAGTGTCGCCTCCCCTTGGGTGTCCGCATCGACCAGGATCAGCGAGGTCCAGTCCTGTCCGCGGTCGAGGTCTTCCAGTACGGCCAGGCGGACCAGTTGCCGCAGGTGGTGTTCCAGTTGCTCGTCCCAGCGGATCTGGGGATAGTCACGATTCTGGTTGCTGTCTGGCATGACGGTTAGCACGTCGGGCTGTCAGTGGCTGACAGCCTCAGTTGTCAGGGCGATTGCGGGCCGGCGAGTTGTGGCCGATGATTCATTGTGATCCAGTTGTGCTGAGAAGCAAACAGGGTGGTATCGAGGCGGTACACCATGGTGGGATAAGGAATGGTCAGATGAAGCAATGGATTGAACGATCGGATCGCCGCACAATTGCCATCCTGGGCGTGCTGGCTATGATCGGCATGGCCTCTGCTGTCGCGCTCACGAGTGGTCGGCATGGAGGCTTGCGTGAGCTGAGTCATCAGCGCGCGGTTGTGCGCTACCAGGTCCAGGCCAACCGAGCCGGTTGGATAGAATATGCCATGTTGCCAGGGATTGGCGAGAAGACGGCGCGGGCCATTGTGGCCTGGCGAAGTGAGCATGGTCCGCTGGTCTCGGTCGACCAACTTGAGCAGGTGCGGGGCATTGGTCCGCTCACGATGGAGCGAGTCCGGCCATTTCTTGTCATTGACGAACCACAAGCTGAGCAACTGGCTGCTGAGCGATGATTGAATTGCGGAGTCGCGAGCGTGGATTTTCAACTTCATAGTCCATTTCAGCCAGCAGGCGATCAGCCCGAGGCAATCGAGGCGCTGGTCGAGGGCCTGAACCGGGGCCAGCGAGAGCAGGTCCTGATGGGTGTGACCGGTTCTGGCAAGACTTTCACGATGGCCAACGTGATCCAGCAGTTGCAATTACCGACCCTTGTGATCTCGCACAACAAAACGCTGGCAGCCCAGTTGTACGGCGAGTTCAAAGACTTCTTTCCGCACAACTCGGTTCACTATTTCGTCAGCTACTACGATTACTACCAGCCCGAAGCTTACATTCCGCAGCGGGACATCTACATCGAGAAAGATGCATCGATCAATCAGGAGATTGACCGCCTGCGGTTGGCCTCCACCAGTTCACTGGTAAGTAGAAAAGACGTGGTGATCGTTGCCAGTGTCTCGAGCATCTACGGGCTGGGGTCGCCGGAAGACTATCGCAAGATGATGGTTGGGCTGTCTGTTGGCCAGCACTTTGACCGGGATGAAGTGTTGATGAAGCTGATTGACATCCAGTACGAGCGAAATGATGTAGCCTTTGAGCGCTCCAGGTTTCGGGTCCGTGGCGACTGTGTCGAAGTCTGGCCCTCCTACGAAGAATTTGCTTTCCGGATCGAATTCTGGGGTGATGAAGTAGAACAGCTGGCGATTATCAATCCCTTGACCGGTGAGACGATCAGCCAGCAGCAGCAGCTGTTCATTTATCCCGCCAAGCACTTTGTCATGCCGGAGGAGCGGATCGCAGCGGCGCTGGCGGATATTCGCGCCGAGCTGGAGGAACAACTGGAGACATTTCGCGAGCAAGGGAAATTACTGGAAGCTCAGCGACTCAGTGCCCGCACCCGTTTCGACCTTGAGATGCTGCAGGAAGTTGGTTACTGCCCGGGGGTGGAGAATTACAGTCGAGCACTGTCAGGCCGTAAACCGGGTGAGCCTCCGCACACACTGTACGATTTCTTTCCCGACGACTTCTTGCTGTTTGTCGATGAATCCCACGCCACGGTACCCCAGGTGCGGGCCATGTATGCTGGCGATCGTAGCCGCAAGACGACCCTGGTGGATCACGGCTTCCGCTTGCCCAGCGCCCTCGATAACCGTCCGTTGACTTTTGATGAATGGCACAAGAAGAACAAGCGTGTGGTCTACGTCTCGGCAACTCCGGGCGATTTTGAGCTGGAACAGACAGACGGGGAAATTGTCGAACAGATGATTCGCCCAACCGGGTTGCTCGATCCTGAAATTGACGTTGTTCCTGCGCAGGGCCAGGTACAGCACGTGCTGGAGCAGATTCGTGAGCGAGCTGCTGTGGATGAGCGAGTCCTGGTGACAACCCTGACAAAGCGGCTGTCGGAGGACCTGGCCGCCTACTTGTCAGAACAGGGTGTTGCCTGCGAATGGCTGCACAGTGAACTGGATGCCTTTGAGAGGGTCGAGTTACTGCGAGAATTGCGGTCCGGCCGCTTCGAGGCGCTGGTCGGCGTGAATCTGTTGCGCGAGGGTCTGGACCTTCCCGAAGTCTCCATGGTGGCCATCCTGGATGCGGACAAGGAAGGATTCTTGCGTAGCGAGACTTCATTAATACAGACCATTGGCCGCGCAGCACGAAACGTGAATGCCCGTGTGATCCTCTATGCCGACAAGGTGACTAATTCAATGCAGCGGGCGATTGACGAAACGGATCGTCGTCGCTTGATTCAGCGGGAGTACAACGAGCAGCATGGCATCACGCCGGAAACGGTCAAGAAGAACATTCGAGCTGGCATTGAAAGTGACGCTGCCGCCCATCGCAAGGCGAACGAGGCGGTTGGCCGCGATCAGGAAGAACAGTACGTCACCGCTGAGTATATCCAGGAGCTGGAAGTAGAAATGATGGAGGCGGCCGAGCAACTGGAGTTTGAACGGGCCGCGGCCATTCGTGACCGAATCCGCCAGCTGCAGGATTCGCTGGGTGAAAAGCTGGAGGACGTGGAGTTCAGCACACAGCAACGATCTGGACGGCGTCGGAAGAAGAGCGGCACTCGCGTCCCGCGGCCAAAGCGTTAGTGGCCAGAGGCCAGAGGTCGCCACCGTAGCAACCATTCAGCGAACGATCTGGCCAGCTGCCCCGTATGGATGCTGGCCGATGTGAGCGGCGTTTCTACCAAAAACAGGACCTCCGACGCCGAACTGGTTAGCGGCAGTCCATTCGTGGGCGGCAAATGCAGGTGCTGTTAGCATTGCCTACAATGCTTTCTACTGATTCGGCGGGAATATTCCCGCCCAGATCGGGTTCCTACTAGTAGCCGTGGATTGATGGAGTCTCCAGCGGTGTCCCAGACATCCCCCGTACAAGTGACGAAGAGTACTGCCCAGGGCACGTCGACCGACCTGCCTTTGGATGGTGAATGTCAGCCGGGTGACGACGGTTTCATTGAACGGTTGATCCATCAGTTTCATGCCGACGTTTACCGATATGGCTTTCGCCTCAGCGGTAATGCGGCGGACGCCGAGGATTTGAGCCAACAGGTTTTCCTGGCCGCTCACCAGCATATCGGGCAGCTGCGGGATCTGCAGCGAGCACGTAGTTGGCTGTTGTCGATCACCAGGAACCAGTTTCTCAAAACGCGTCGGCGTCAGCGGCCGGTGGACAGTACAAGCATGCAGTTGGAAGTCAACCAGGTACCGGAGTCGATCCAGCGCGAGGACATTGACGAAGAACAAATTCAACTAGCCCTGGCCGAGATGCTCGAGGATTATCGAACCGTGCTGCTGATGTACTATTTCGAGGATATGTCCTACCGCGAAATTGCCGATCAGCTGCAGATTGCGATGGGGACAGTCATGAGCCGGCTGTCACGTGCCAAAGGGCAATTGAGATACAAGTTGTTGAGTCGTCAGCGAGCCGACGACCAGTTTCAACAGGATAGTGCAGCACCATGACAATGAATGAACAACAACGGAACCAGCTGATCGATAGTTGCCGGCCGGGGGATCCTGAAGCCGAGCAGCTGATTGCTGAGCATGACCTGGCGGAGCTGGCAACACGGTCGCATGCGCTGGACCAGATGATGGCTGACGCCTTGGCGGATGTCGAGATTCCGCCGGGACTGGAAGATCGCTTGCTGACCAGCCTGTCTGAGTTGCCGCTCGATGGCCAGGGCCGTCACGAGCAGGGACCTTTGTCAGAACAGTCGCTGCAGGATGTGCTGCAGACCGATGCGAGTGGCCCACAGGCTGATGTGGCAGTCGGGGCGATCGAGCCGGGCGAATCCAGTCGACGACGGACTGCGATTGCCGGGTTCGTTATGGCCGCAGTTGCTGCAGTAGTCCTGGCGATCGTGATGCGGCCGACCAGCACCGAGACTGCTCCTTACCCTGCCAGCGAATTGGCAGGGCGTGTGGCCCAGTGGTTACCTCGCCTGGAAAATGCAATCTCCGATCTGGCTGGCTGGCAGCAGGCTGCCGTTGAGCCCTCCGCGGGCTATCTCGCTGATCGACAGGTTATTCCAGCCGCTCGTTCATGGCGGATGTTTTCCACGGGACTGGATAAACAGGCAGTCGTCTGGGACCTCTCGTCTCGCCGCGATGGTGAAGTTTACCTGGTTGTACTGAGGCCAAGTGAGCGATATTCGCTCCCTGAAATGCCGCTCCGCCGTTTGACCAGCAGCGGCCAGTGGTCGCTGGGGGCCTGGCAGACTGGTGACACGCTGTACGTCTTGATCGGTGGCCGTGGCGTGCGGTCCTTGGATCGCCTGATTCGCCAGCCGGTGTTGGGTTAGCCTCTGAAGGTTGATACAGCTCGCGTGCTGCCAACCCTGCTCTCCCTTGTCTCGGCCTCTCACTGTGCCCCATCGCCAGAGGCTGTGCACAGCGGTCATGATCGCCACGTGCCAGGGACGACTGGCTACTGAATTCACGTGGGCCTGCTCACAACCGGTACAACGCATTCAGATGTCACAGCCTGGCGGCATCCCGCAGGCGGCTCTTGATTGTCCTGCACGCCCGCCAGTCGACTGGTCGATTCTCCTTGTAAAGCAGCTTTTTCCCTCTGCGTTTCTGTTGATATAAGAGAGTTGATGACAGCGATCCTTGGAATATCCGCGTTCTACCACGACTCCGCCGCTGCACTTGTAGTTGATGGCGAGCTGGTTGCTGCTGCGCAGGAAGAGCGGTTTACCCGCAAGAAGCACGACGAGGGGTTTCCACAGCACGCTATTGAATACTGCCTCAGCGAAGCGGGTCTGACGGCTGACCAGCTGGACCTTGTCGGTTTCTATGAGAAGCCGCTGCTCAAGTTCGACCGGCTACTGGAAACGTACCTGGCTTACGCTCCACGCGGATTTAGATCCTTCCTCAAGGCACTGCCGCTGTGGTTGAAGCAGAAGCTGCATTTGCCGAAGGAAATACGTCGTGGGCTGGGTGGAGCCTACAGTCGCAGGATCGTCTTTCCGGAGCATCACGAATCGCACGCGGCCAGCGCCTTTTTCCCCTCCCCTTTCGAGGAAGCGGCGGTTGTCACGCTTGATGGAGTGGGCGAGTGGACGACGGCATCGATGGGAGTTGGACGTGGCAATCGCGTGGAATTGACACACGAGATGCACTTCCCCCATTCACTCGGACTGCTCTATTCCGCTTTTACCTACTACTGCGGCTTTCGTGTGAATTCCGGTGAATACAAGTTGATGGGCCTGGCCCCTTACGGCGAACCTCGCTTTGCCGAGCGAATCCTCGAACACCTTGTCGACCTCAAGCAGGACGGTTCCTTCCGCATGGACATGTCCTACTTCAACTATTGCCAGGGCCTGACCATGACCGGCCCGCGTTTCCATCAGCTCTTTGACGGACCCCCACGCCAGGCCGAGGGACCGCTGACTCAGCGCGAGATGGACCTGGCCGCCTCGGTCCAGCAGGTGACCGAGGAGATCATGCTCAGGACCGTCACGACGGCCCACCAGCAGACCGGCCTTTCCAATCTCTGCTTGGCCGGCGGCGTTGCCCTCAACTGTGTTGGCAACGGACGGATCCTGCGGGAATCGCCCTTCGATCAAATCTGGATTCAACCTGCGGCGGGTGACGCCGGAGGAGCTCTCGGCGTGGCGCTGCTGATCTGGCACCAGCTACTCGATAATCCCCGCCAGGCCGGCCCGCAGGACAGCCAGCGAGGCTCGTTGCTGGGGCCATCGTTCGACGCCGATCAGGTGCGAGCGTATCTCGACGACCAGGGAGCAGTCTACGAGTACCACGCCGACATGGACCTGCTCGCCGATCGAGTGGCAGGCCTGATGGCAGACCAGAAGGTGATCGGCTGGATGCAGGGTCGCATGGAATTCGGCCCGCGAGCGCTGGGCGGACGGAGCATTCTTGGCGATGCCCGTAGCCGGGAAATGCAATCGGTGATGAATCGCAAGATCAAGTTCCGCGAGTCGTTTCGGCCCTTTGCCCCTGTCGTCCTGCTGGACCATGTGCACGAGTTCTTTGATATGGACGAAGGCCAGCAGAGCCCCTACATGCTGCTGGTGGCCGACCTGAACTCAGAGCAGCTTCATCAGCTTTCCAGCGAAGACAGCCAGCGAAAAGGGCTGGACAAGTTGCAAGTGAGTCGATCGCATGTGCCCGCCATCACTCACGTTGATAACTCGGCCCGCGTTCAGACGGTCGACCGCCTGCATGCCCCCCTGCTCTATCCTCTGCTGGCGGCCTTCCACCAGAAGACCGGCTGCCCGGTCGCGGTCAACACCAGCTTCAATATCCGCGGCGAGCCGATCGTCTGCACACCGCAGGATGCCCACCGCTGCTTCCTGGCAACCAACATGGACGTGCTTGTGATCGACGGCTTTGTCCTGCTCAAAGATCAACAGCCCGACGCTCCGCCGCACGAGATCGATGACTATATCAACCAGTTTCCGCTCGACTAGGGTCACTCATGGCGTTACTTGACCTTGAATTACGACCTCCCGATGATCAGCTGCGCTGGTTTGGCCTGGCCTGGTTTCCCGCCCTCTGCCTGTTGATAGGTACGATTGCTGCGGTCCGTTTTGACAGCCAGTTGGTGGCCAGCTGTGCTGCTGTTGCCGGACTGGTTGGCTTTGCACTGGGTGCCCTGGCACCCCGTTACCTGGTTCCGGTCTATGCGGGCCTGCTGATTGCAGTCTTCCCGATTGGCCTGGTTGTCAGCCATCTGCTTGTCGCTTTTGTATACTATGCCTGTATCACCCCGATTGGTTTGATCTTGCGACTCACCGGGCGTGATGCCCTCAATCGGACGATCGATCGAGAGGCAACGAGTTACTGGATTGTGCGGACGGGCCGGCCGGAAGCGAAGCGGTATTTTCGGCAGTTCTAGTTGAGTTCTGTTGTGGCACTGAATCCACATCGAGGGAAGTGATGAACCAGAACAAAGACCAGATGGAAAGCAGTGATCCGGATCACGCCAGAGCGAAGGATAAAACGGACTTCCTCGCCGAGGCGGATGCCCCCCAGCAGGGACTGGTGGCGGAATTCGTCGAGTTCCTGCGGTTCAACAAAAAATGGTGGCTGACGCCGATCCTGGTTGTTCTGGGCTTGATTGCCGGTCTGGTCATCCTCACCTCGACAGGTGGGGCACCGTTCATCTATGCACTCTTTTAGACCACTGAGAGTGACCAACGGTGCGCCTGATCGTACGCCGCAACATGCTGGTGTTGTGCCGGGAGCCCTGCAGTGAACGCTATCGCCGATGACAGCCAGACGACAGGCCAGCCACTCACATCCAGCCCCGCCTGGATGATAGTCACGCTGGCCTGGTTGAGTTGGTTGGGCACGGACCTGTTTTTCGCGCACCAGTATCACACTGGTATTTACACGGACCCGGCGCTGACGCCATTCATGCTGCTTGGCCTGCTCTGCCAACTGGCAGTCATCGACGCAGCTGCCGTCTTGCTGGTGGCAGGATCTGCCGTCTTGTGCAGAAGTCTGTTTCGCATGCGTCTGGCCTGGCTCGGTAAGACACTCGCCTACGGACTGGTGATTGGCACGTTGTTTAATCTGGTTGCCAGCTGGTCCAGTTACGACACAGCGGGGTCGTTTGCCGATCTGCAGGGTTTGCGATTCTCGCTCACCTTTCCAGTGGCGACTGTGGACCATGCCATCCAGCTGGACTCGGTCAGGATCGTGATTGTGGTGGGCGTCTTTCTGCTCAGCTCCCTGCTGATGATCTGCTGGGTGCCACGGGCTGCTGGCTGGCTTGCCAGGCGGCGAATGGCTGCTGGTTTGATCCATGCATCCGCTGCCTGCCTGCTGGCTGCCACCGTGGCTGGCGCCACGGCATCCCAGCTGCTACTGAGCTCCTCAGCCGAGCCGTTGCCCAGGAACGAGGATACCGGCGTGATCAGCACGGTGGCTCAGCGATGGCGGTACTATCGCGATGACCACCTGGCGCCGTTCCCAGCCTTTGTTGCCGACCTGGCATATGCCAGTGGCCAGCGGCGTGCTTTTGCACGGCTGCGAAAACTCTCCTCCCCGGAACAGCCCATCGATCGGCCGCGACAGCTGGTAGCCGGAGATTATGCTCAGCGAGCGCAGGAGACGAGGCCTCGCCAGTGGAATGTGATTGTGGTGCTGGTCGAATCACTACGGACAGACGTGGTCTTGGCAACCGAGCAGGGTCCGCCGATCATGCCCCACCTGGATGAACTTGCGGCCCGGTCGCTGGTTTATCGTGATGTCTACACCCAGGCTAGCCATTCCAATTATGCGGACCTCTGTCCGTTGAATTCCCAGTTCCCGCTGCGGTCCGAACTGGAGTATTTCTATCCGGCGCACCCCCCTTATCCGAGCACATTTCTGCATCAGATTCTGGCCGAGGTTGGTTATGTCAGCTCGGTCTTCAGCTCCCAGGATGAGAGCTGGGGAGCCATGAACAACGTGCTCAAGCCGGCGACGTTCGATCGCTTCTTTCATGCCGGTGAGTTTTCCGGGCTCTACTTTCCCAGGGTCGAAGCGGATGGGCAACGCCGCGGGAATCGCCAGTTGAAGTACTCGGGAAAGATTGACGATCGCCTGACTGCCATCGAAGCGGTCGATTGGATCGGCAGGCAGACGGCTCCATTCTTCATGTACGTCAACTTGCAGAGTAGCCATGTGCCGTACCTGGTGCCGCCACAACATCCGCTGCAATTCGCTCCCAGGGAACTGGGCTTCGACATTCGCCTCGGTCGCTACCCGCGAGACAAGACCGAGTTGGCTCGTGGTCGATACTGGGACAGCCTCAATTATCTTGACGCTCAACTGGGAGTGCTGCTCGACGGGATTCGTCAGCATGGCAAGGCCGATTCCACCGTGCTGCTGATCTCCGGTGACACCGGACAGGCCTTCAACGAACATGGTTTCTGCGCACATGCCAATCAACTCTATAATGAGGTCCTGCAAGTGCCGCTGGTGGTCAGTTACCCAGGCGTTGAGCCAGGGCAATGCAACGATTCTCTGCAGCACGTGGATCTGCCGCCGCTGGTTCTGTCGCTGCTACGTTTGCCCCCCCATCCAGGCTTCCAGGGACGGGAATTTCGGGACGGCCGAACGGTAGGTGCCGATCCGCCTCGCTTCCTCGTGGCCCAGACCACACTCTCAAACCAGGTGGCGGTCGTCTATGACGGCTGGAAGCTTTTCTACGACCTGGATTACGAACGCTTCTACCTGTATGACCTGGAAAACGACCCAGCCGAGAAGCATGAGGTTGCCAGCCAGAATCCTGATCGAGCACGGCAACTTGCCACGCTGCTCTCTCGCTGGGTGACGGCCCAGCTCGATTATTACCAGGATCCTGTACGCCAGGCCGCGGAATACCCGCCCCGACTCCGGCTGGAACAGTAATAACTCGTAAAACCGGTAAAACCGGTTTCAGCAGATCAATCCGGCTCGCCGAAGAAATTGAGAGGGGCAGCGCCGCTTTGCGCAGAAATTGCGACCAGCCGGCGCAGAACATAACCCCCCCCAGCCGGTTGCCCGGGTTTCCCATTCGCTGAGGTCGAGGAGCCAAAAATGGTCAACGTTCGTATTCACTCATCGTCGCGGGCAGGTGTTTCGCCAGCTAAATCTGCCGTTACCATCGCCTCGCTGCTGTTGCCCCTGCTGGCCCTGGTTGTCTACGTTGCAGCTCATCAGCCAGTGACGGAAACGACCGAGGATGCAAGCCAGGAAACTCAAACAACATCGGTCCGTATCAGCCTGTCGGATGACGCAACAACATTTGAAGCGATTCTGGAGCCCCTCGTCGAGACACCCAGCGTGGAGGAGCTGTTGCCGGTCGAGAGCCTCGATGGCCCTCCCCTCCCCCTCGATTTCGACCTGGCTGGCCAACAGGTCAGCGCACCACCTGCCAGCAATACGCCGGTTGACCGACAGTCCGATCTTGACTCGGGCAAGCGGCAGCGATTGGAAGATGCCCTGAGGAGCCAGATCAAAGTTGGCGAGCCGGTTGCCGTCATAGAGGCCGAGAGTGTTGCCAGGTCGCCCAGCGACATTGTGGCGCCAGTTCAAACCACGATTGCCGACGCCCCTGCCCCAACGCCGGTTGCTGAGCCGGTCAGCGTCTCGATTGCCGACGCCCCTGCCCCAACGCCGGTTGCTGAGCCGGTCAGCGTCTCGATTGCCGACGCCCCTGCCCCAACGCCGGTTGCTGAGCCGGTCAGCGTCTCGATTGCCGACGCCCCTGCCCCAACGCCGGTTGCTGAGCCGGTCAGCGTCTCGATTGCCGCTGCCCCAGCACCGGTTGCTGAGCCGGTTAGCGTCTCGATTGCCGCTGCCCCAGCACCGGTTGCTGAGCCGGTTAGCGTCTCGATTGCCGCTGCCCCAGCACGGGTTGCTGAGCCGGTCAGCGTCTCGATTGCCGATGACACCGCTCCGTCGCCAGCCGCCGTACCCGTTCGCGTGTCGATCTCTGATCACGAAAGTCCCTCAATTGCACTGCCGGCGTTTGATATCTCGATCTTCACGATCACCAAGTCGCCCTTGGATTTCAGCGGCAAAGGGGAGTCACCGACCCCCAACTGGCGCAAGCCAGCTCACTAGGATCTGGACTGTCCGGTCACAACTGCGGGCATCACCTGGCTGCGGCCAGGATTGGCTGGAATTCTGAGCGTGGCCATGTAATACTTGTGTCCGCGTGTTGCGTCAGTATCCTCCCGCCTCCCTCCCTTGCTTGCCCCCCGAGCAGATCACACGCTATGGCAATCCGAATCCTCGTTGCCGATGACCATGAGCTAGTGAAGCTTGGATTCCGTACGCTCTTTGGCCGGCACGATGATCTTGAGATTGTTGCCGAGACAAGTGGCGGCGATGAGACATTGTCGGCTGTGACCGTCTATCGTCCGGACATTGTTCTGCTTGATGTGCGGTTATCCCAGGGAGACGGCCTGACCTGCCTGGGTCGCTTGAAGCTGGACAACCCCGGCCTGCCGGTACTGATGGTTTCGACGTTCGACAATCCTACCTATGTCGCACGCGCTGTGGCGCTTGGCGCCGCCGGCTACCTGCTCAAGAGCTGCCCGCTGGAGGAGATGATCGAGGCAATCCGCAATGTGGCGGCTGGTGAGACAGCCTGGACACGCGAGGTGCTGCGCCGGATGACCGGCGCGCTGGCGACTCCCAGGGTCAACGCCGACGTTGAAGTTCCGCTGACTCAGCGAGAGAACGATGTGATCCAGCAGATGGCGCTCGGGCTGACCAACAAGGAAATCGCGCAGGTCCTGGGGATCAGCTACGAGACCGTCAAGGAGCATGTCCAGCACGTGCTCAGCAAAGTGGGTGTCAGTGACCGTACGCAGGCTGCCGTCTGGGCCGTTCGCAGCGGGCTGGTGTAAGAAGTTGAGCGAGGCAGCGAGGGTTATTCTGGCGCGCTGAAACCCAATCCGTTTTCAGTCAGTACCGCTGTGCCGACGCTGCCTGAAGTAATCTCGAACATCTCAGGGTATTTCAGATCCCAGTCCTTGTTTCCCAGTGGGCAATACTGGCGGCCGTTGCCCTCGATCGCCGCGATGCCCGGGATTCGCGCGGCAATGCTGGCTGAATGCAGGAACGAAGCACCCACGCAGGTCAAATCCTGGACGCAGAGAAAGAGTCCGAAGTGGCGGGCAGCCGCTCCCATCATCAACGCCTCGCCATGCCCCTTGCAGGCCTTAAGTGCCACACCCGAGTATCCCAGCTCGCGCGACAGCAGCAGCGACTCGAGGTCAACAAGTGACTCATCGATCACCACCGGCTTGATTGCTGCCGCCTCGTGCATCGTGTTCTCGGGGTTGCTGCGCAGGTCCCGGTGTGTTGGCTGCTCAATGTATTGGACCCTCGAGAGCGCCTCGGACGATTGCTCAGTCAGCTGGCCGAGGAAATCGAGCACGTATTGCACATTGGCGCATTTCTCGTTGAAGTCCAGCGAGTAATGCCATTGCTGGCAACCTCGGGCTTGCTGTGCTTCGGCGGCGGCCTGTTCCACCGCCACGACACGGGCCACATCCCAGTCGAGGTCTTCACCGGACAACTTGATTTTCATGTGCGTCAGCCCATCGGCAGTGATCCACTCACCGAGCGTCTCGGGGCCGCCGTCATCCAGGCGGTTTTCCAACTCGCCTTCGCTTAGCGGGTCCAGTGCACCGACAAGGTGATACAGCGGCATGCTCTGCTGTGGCGTTCGCAGCGTATGCTGGTCCAGGTAGGTGCCGGAGAACTCGTCCCCGAGGTAATGCCCCAGGTCCCTGTTGACGAACTCAGCGCCCAGTAGGTCATAGCTGTTCGCTTCCAGTGCCTTGCCCATCGCATCATGGACAGCTGCGTCGATCGGGCTGGCAGAGACCAGCTGGGCAAGCCGCGGCATCGACTCGCCGAGCGAGCCAGCCTGGGTCACTTCATCGGCCAGCCGCTGATACTCTCCAGTCAGGTCGTGCATGATTTCCAGCGGATGTGCCTGGCCCTGATAATCTGCCAGCAAGCGGGCGACCCGCTCACCCAGCTGGATCATGGCAGCCAGCGTCAGCTCGCCATCCACCTGCTGGCTGGGCCAGCCCCAGGCATTGCCGACAGGTGTGGATCCGAAGCCTCGACCAGTTTTTCCGTCGCGCGTCTCAACTTCCACGTCCACGTTCAGCAGCGTGACATCCTTGACCACTCGGCCGCCAAACTTGATCGGCGTGCGATAGTCAATCTGCTGAAGGGACGTCTCGACGTTGAGGATACGGATGTCAGTCGGTTTTGCCATCGAGAATGTCCCAACCAATGAGAAGCGGAGGGGAAGCTGGAAGTCTGGTCATCGTAGTGAGCCCTGCTGGCGATGACAAGCAACTCGGAGCAGGTGATTGTGTCCCCCCAGCGGGGCAACCGGGCAGCGTAGTCACTGCGTCAGGCTGCGCGTCGCACGACCATCGGCTGAATGACCAGCGTTTGCTTGCGGACCAGAGCGATATCAATCGATATGTCCAGGGCCAGCTGCTTGAGCTGGTGCTGCTGGTGGTCGCTGAGTCGCTTGCAGAGGGGGTTTTCCGACAGCTCGCGTGCTATCAGGAGTGCAGCCCGGCTGCGGATGTAACCGCGTGCCTCGTCGACATCCATGGTTGTCAGGCGACGGCTGACTCGCTCCCAAATGTCGCCCGAGCAACGGTCGGCGGTCTGTGTGGCAATCTCGTGAAGGTTATCTGATTGCCAGAGTTGCTGAACCACATTCAAAAGCCACATGGATCCGTCCTTTACCAGGCAAATGTCGGCGGCTGTGAAGTAAAACTGACCAAACTGCAGCAGGCCGACATCTAGGGGGGGCTGCTTAATTCGAATCGAACAAATCGAGGGTCTCTCTCCAGCTTCTGTCAGGGGACTCCATGTAGTCCAAATGGGTAAGCTGTACTACCGGCTGTTAGCAGTCAGTTGGACCGTTGTCGTTACAATCGGAAGGGGTGTTACCGCTTTTCTATCCCGCTTGACCAGATCTAATGCATGACCTACGTTGGACCTCCGCTGGCGCCGTAGCCAAGCGGCTAAGGCAGCGGATTGCAAATCCGCCATCCCGGGTTCGAATCCCGGCGGCGCCTCTTTTCCCCCGTTGGGTGCCAGGAAACTTGGCGTTGTGCGCTTTCCCGACTGATTCCAGACGCCTTCTCCACGCCCGGCTCATGCCATGCAGCTTCTTGCCCGTCGATACGACAACCAGCAGACGGTAGCCGTCACGATCGCAGCAGACCGGCTGGCTTCCATCGAGCCGGCTGAGGCCAATGGTGCTGATCTCCCCTGGCTGGCTCCAGGCTTTGTCGATCTGCAAATCAATGGCTATGGCGGCCAGGAATTCAATGACTTTGAGCTCGACGTGGAGAAGGTGGCAGGTCTCAGCAGAGCGATCGATTCGCATGGTGTGACCCGTTACTGTCCAACCGCCACGACGCAGTCCTTCGAGCTGCTCCAGCACGCCTTTCAGACCATCGATGCTGCCTGCCAGCAGGACCCCGCCGTGGCCGCCCGCGTTGCCTGTATCCACCTCGAGGGGCCTTTTCTATCGCGGCAGGATGGCCCCCGTGGGGCACATCCGCTGGAACACTGTCGTCCGCCCGATTGGGATGAATTCCAGCGACTGCAGGAGGCTGCCGCAGGCCGCATCGGCATCCTCACGATTTCACCGGAATACGACAACGCAGCGGACGTCATTCGCCGAGTTGCCGAAAGTGGCGTGGTGGTGGCGATTGGACATACCAGTGCAAGCAGCGATCAAATCAGGGCGGCGGTTGATGCCGGGGCTTCGATGAGTACCCACCTGGGGAACGGCGCCCATGGCGAGATTCGCCGCCATCCAAACTATATCTGGGACCAGCTAGCGGAAGACGGGCTGGTCGCCAGCCTGATCGTCGATGGCCATCACCTGCCCCGCTCGGTCGTCAAATCATTTATCCGTGCCAAGCAGCTCGAGCGCTGCGTCCTGGTCAGCGATATCACCGGCATGGCAGGTATGCCCCCGGGACTGTATGAGAATTCCAATCTCGGTAGCGTGGAAGTACTCGAGGACGGGCGATTGGTGATTCCAGGCCAACGACAGTTGCTGGCTGGAGCGGCCTTGCCGATCGGCGTGGGCGTTGCCAGGGTGATGGAGTTTGCTGGACTCAGCCTGGCTGAAGCGGTCACCATGGCGAGCAGTCGCCCGGCGCGGCTGATTGGACTGGAACCGGTCGAACTAGAGGAGGGCGCGGTTGCTGATCTGGTCCTGTTCCAGCTGGAAGCGGGGGAACTGCACGTTCAGGCGACTATCCTGGCGGGCCAATTGGTCTATGGCGAACTACCATTCAATTCACACCAAACAGACATGACGGATGACAATGACTGAACTTGCAGATATTGGCCTCATCGGCCTGGCAGTGATGGGCGAGAACCTGGCCCTCAATATTGAAAGCCGTGGCTATCGGGTAGCCGTCTCGAATCGGACCACCGAGAAGATTGACCGTCTACTCGAGGGACGAGCTGCTGGCAAGAATATGATTGGCTGCCATACGGTGGAAGAGCTGGTCGAGAACCTGGCCAGCCCCAGGAAAATTATCATCCTGGTTAAAGCCGGACCGGCAGTTGATGCTCTGATTGACCAGCTGGTTCCGCTGCTCGATGCCGGCGATATCATCATCGACTCAGGCAATACCCACTTTGCCGATACCGAACGGCGAACAAGGTACGTCGAAGAGCAGGGTTTACTGTTCATCGGCACCGGCATCTCCGGCGGTGAAGAGGGAGCACTCAAGGGCCCCAGCATGATGCCCGGTGGAAGTGCCGCGGCCTGGGAAGAAATCAAGCCGATCTTCCAGGCAGTGTCGGCCAAAGTCGGTCCCGCTGGCGACATTCCCTGCTGCGAGTGGGTCGGTGCTCGAGGTGCCGGACACTATGTGAAAATGGTCCACAACGGCATCGAATATGGTGACATGCAGCTGATCTGCGAAGCCTATCAGTTCTTGCGCGACGCCGTCGGACTCTCGAACGACCAGCTGTACGATGTCTTTGCCGAATGGAACCTCGGTGAACTTCAGAGTTACTTGATTGAGATCACCCGCGATATTTTCAGCGTCGCGGACGACAACGGTGACGGCTTCCTGGTCGACAAGATCCTCGATGTGGCGGGTGCCAAGGGGACTGGCAAGTGGATGAGCCAGCTGGCACTCGACCTGGGCGTGCCCAGCACGCTGGTGACCGCGGCAGTCTATGCTCGTAGCCTGTCAGCGGCGAAGCAGGCCCGCGTTCGCGCCAGCCAGCTGCTGCCGGGACCCGGCGGATCACTGGAACTGGCAGCGGATCAGCAGGCGGGCTGGATTGAGTCGGTTCGACAGGCTCTCTACGCCTCCAAGATCTGTAGCTATGCCCAGGGATTCGTGCAGCTTCAAGCGGCGTCCGCGGAACACGACTGGGACCTCGATTACGGGGACTGTGCCCTGCTCTGGCGAGGTGGTTGTATTATTCGAGCGCAATTCCTGGATCGAATCAAGGAAGCATTCGATGCTGACCCTGCACTGGAGAACCTTCTGCTGGCTCCCTACTTCACCGCTGCCGTGGAGCGTGCCCAGCAGGATTGGCGACGAGTCGTGATTGCTGCGACCGAGCTGGGTATTCCGGTGCCTGCCTTCGGCACCGCGCTGGCATACTATGATGGGTATCGACGTCAGCAGTTGCCGGCCAACTTGCTGCAGGCCCAGCGCGACTATTTTGGGGCCCACACCTACCAGCGAGTTGACCAGGAGGGGACGTTTCACACCGATTGGCTGAACGAGCGTCGACCACCGTCGGAGTGAGACAGCGGCTGCCGATTCGTCAATCGCGGCGTTCCAGCAGCTCCAGCAAGTACTGGCCGTACTCGTTATTGAGTTCACCAGCCAGCGATTTCAGCTGCTCGCCATCAATGAATCCCTTGCGGTAGGCGACTTCCTCGAGGCAGGCGATTTTTAGCCCCTGCCGCTGCTCAATCGTCCGAACGAACTCACCAGCCTGCAGCAGCGCCTGATGCGTGCCGGTATCGAGCCAGGCGAAGCCCCGTGTGAATCGATCCACATGCAGCTGCCCCTGTTCCAGGTAGACACGATTGACGTCGGTAATCTCAAGCTCACCACGTTCCGATGGGGCGAGATTCTCGGATATGTCGACAACCTGGTTGTCGTAAAAGTAAAGGCCCGGGATGGCATACTGTGAACGAGGTTCCGCCGGCTTTTCCTCCAGGCTGACCGCCAGACCCGACTCGTCAAACTCAACCACGCCGTAACGCTCCGGGTCCTTGACCGGGTATCCGAAGACCGTCGCTCCCTGCTCTCGAGCTGCTGCGATGGCCAGCATGGTCTGAAAACCCTGGCCGTAAAACACGTTGTCACCCAGTACCAGGGCCACGTGGTCGTCGCCAATGAACTCCTTGCCCAGCAGGAATGCCTGGGCCAACCCCTTGGGCTCCGGCTGAATTGCATATTCAATCTGCAGTCCCAGCCGCGTGCCATCGCCAAGTAACTGTCGATAGGACTCGATATCGTGTGGCGTACTGATCAGCAGGATCTGGCGAATGCCAGCCAGCATGAGCGTCGAAAGCGGATAGTAGACCATCGGCTTGTCGTAAATCGGCAACAGCTGCTTGCTGGTCACATGTGTCAGCGGATAGAGCCTGCTGCCGGATCCGCCGGCCAGGATAATGCCCTTCTGGAAGTAGGATGGACGTTGCATGTTCAGGATTCCTGCTGGTCGGCCTGCGGGGGGAGACTACCGAGTCCAAGTCTCAGCCGCCGGTAGTCACCACTCTGTACGTTAGCGACCCAGTTTTCGTTCTCCAGGTACCAGCGCACCGTCTCGTGTAACCCCGCTTCGAAGTCATTCAGCGGCTGCCAGCCAAGTTCTTCCCGGATCTTCCTTGTATCGACAGCATAGCGTCGATCGTGCCCCGGTCGATCCTCGACAAAAGTGATCAGCTGTTTGAGCGGTGCGTGAGGCAGGTCCGGTTTGAGCTTTTCGAGCGAGTTGCAGATGGCTTCCACAACCTCGAGGTTCGTCCGTTCGCAGTCTCCACCGATGTTGTAAACCTCACCCGCCCGGCCAGCGTCGAGAACCAGTCGCAGTGCACGGCAATGATCCTCCACGTAAAGCCAGTCGCGAACGTTTTTGCCGTCTCCGTAAATCGGCAGTGGCTTGCCCTCCAGCCCGTTCAAAATCATCACCGGGATCAGCTTTTCAGGGAATTGGTAAGGGCCATAGTTGTTGGAGCAATTCGTCGTCAGCGTGGGCAGGCCGTAGGTGTGGTGAAAGGCGCGCACGAAATGATCGGCCGCGGCCTTGGAAGCGGAATAGGGCGAGTTGGGCTGGTAGGGACTCGATTCAGAAAACAGCCCTTCGGCCCCCAGGCTGCCGTAGACCTCGTCGGTCGAGACATGCAGGAAACGAAAGCGGCTGGGATCATCGAGCTGGCGCCAGTAGGCCAGGCTTTGTTCAAGCAATGTGAAGGTGCCACCGACGTTTGTTTCCAGGAAAGCGGCCGGCCCGTCGATGCTGCGGTCGACATGGGATTCCGCTGCCAGGTTCATGATGGCTGACGGTTGATGCTGGGCAAGTGTGTCAGCAACCAGCTGTTCATCGCAGATGTCGCCCTCGACAAAGACCAGGCGTTCGTCGTTGGCGCAATCGGTCAACGAGTGCAGATTGCCGGCATAGGTCAGCTTGTCGAGCAACACAACGATGTCGCTGGTCTCGTGAATCAGCTGACGCACCAGGCAGCTGCCAATAAACCCAGCTCCGCCGGTAACAAGAATTGTGGCCATGGACGATCTGCCAGCAGGACAAGGACGTGAGAACCGGACCGCTCCCGCTCGTATTCAACGGACTGGGTCGTACTGCGGTTCAGAGGTTCTATTGTATTTCTGGCCCGCCCGGTATCAACCCACACCGATCACTCACCCCGTCCGCTATTGGCGAGATGACAACCTACTCCGATCATCCACTCAGGCCGCTGGATAGCCCCTAACCTGTAACCCCTGGCCTGTAACTTCGGTTATCATGGCGGGTGATCGCAGCCCCGCATGCGTGTGCCAGGGCAACGACTCAGCACGACGTCACGAGACACCGAAAGGCAGATCTTATGAACAGGTTACTGGCTGCCAGCTGGACACTGATCTTCATCTTGGCAACATCCTCCCTGCAGGCCGACTGGCCTTCTTTCCTGCATGGCAATGCCAGGACCGGCGCGACGACGGACAGCTTGCCGGTCGAGCTGGCTCCAGCCTGGGTCTACAACGCGCCAGCATCGCCCCAGAGAGCTTTCGCCGGACCGCGACTTGACCCGATCGAGGGCAAGCAGATGCGGCACCGGATCGATTTCGATGGTGCCCTGCAGCCGGTGATGGTGGATGGTCGCGTCTATTTCGGCTCATCTGTCGATCACAACGTGTACTGCATCGATGGGCTCAGCGGTAAACGTAACTGGGTTTTTCAGACGGAAGGGCCAGTCCGGCTGGCTCCCACGATCTGGCAGGATCGAGTTTACTTTGGAGCAGATGATGGCTATGTCTATTGCCTGGCTGCCAAGGATGGTTCGGTGATCTGGAAGCATCGCGAGGGGCCGCGCGACGAGCGCCTGCTGGCTCGCGGCAAGATGATCTCGCGCTGGCCAGTGCGAACAGGCGTCGTGATCCACGACGGGATTGCCTATTACGGCGCTGGCGTTTTCCCGCACGAGACGGTCTACCTGGTTGCCCGCGATGCGACCACTGGCACGGTGGTCTGGCGCAATGACCGTATCAGCCAGCAGGATGCCGGACGAAATCCACTCTCGCCGCAGGGCTACCTGCTGGTCAACGACAAGTACGTGTTTGTCCCCTCCGGCCGCTCGCTACCGGCCGCCTTTGACCGGCTGACAGGCGAGCAGGTGCATCATCGTTCACACAGCTGGCGATCCGCGGCGGGTGGCGTTGTCGGCGGCTACAAAGCACTGCTGGCTGACGGCCAGCTCTACTCATCCGGTCCGCATCACTTCCTGGCACTCGACCAGGCAACCGGTTCCGTCGGCTTTGCCTGGATTGACGGACGGCAATTGGTGGTCTCGGGCGAGCGGGGATTTGTCTCCGGACCGACCGGCGTGACAGCCCTGGATCGGCTCAAGCATGCCGAAGCCACGATGCAAAGACAGAAGCTGAATCTCGAGCTCTACAACCTCAAGCGAAAACGGAAGGAGCTGGATCCTGACGAGTACGCCACAAAGGTCAGCGAATTGGAAAAGCAGATCGAACAATTCGGACAGGTGGGGACACTCTGGCAGACCGAAAGTACGCTGGATTCTTCATTGATCGCCACCCAGAACCTGGTGGTGGCTGGAGGCCTTGACCAGGTAGCGGCCTTTGACGTGGAAGATGGCCGACAGGTCTGGAAGGCCGACGTGGAGGGTGAAGTACTCGGATTGGCCTCCTCAGATGGTGTCTTGCTGGTCAGTACCGACAAGGGCCGAATCTACGCATTCGCTGGCAGCGACGCAGTTGGTCAAAATGCTGCCCAGTTGCTGGCTACCTATGTCGATGACCCCTACCCAAAGGATGAACTGACGGCCGTCTACAAACAGGCTGCGGAAGCGATTCTCAGCAGTACAAAACAGGATCGTGGCTTCTGCCTGGTGCTGGGAAGCGAAACCGGCCGGCTGGCGTTTGAACTGGCTCGGCAAAGCACGTTGCAGGTCTATGGGATCGAATCGGATGAGGAAAAAGCTGCCGCTTCCCGGCAGGCTCTTGATCGCGCCGGCCTGCATGGATCACGTGTGACGATCCTGCACGCTGACCCCAATGACCTGCCGCTCTCGAATTACTTTGCCAACCTGGTCGTCTCCGACACTCTGATTCTCACAGGAGCGCTGCCGGTCCAGGACGACGACTGGACACGCGTGGTAAAGCCCTGTGGTGGCCTGGTCTGTTTTGCTGTGCCTTCCACGGCTGCCGAAAAGATCGGGCTGACGCGTGAGAAGATGACAGTTGGCCTGGCCAAGATTGGTATGGATGCCGTGCAGACCGAGTTGAAGCAGTTTCTCGGAAACGATGTGCTGGTTGCCACATTGCAGCGAGGCAAGCTGCCAGGTGCCGGCGATTGGTCCCACCAGTATGGCAACGCGGCGAATACCTCGACCAGTGAAGATTTTCGGGTCAAGGGTGGCCTGGGAGTACTCTGGTACGGAGATCCCGGTCCCACCCAGATGATCAACCGGCACGAGGGCGCCTCGGCGCCGCTCTCGACCAATGGCCGGATGTTCATCCAGGGTACCGATAACGTGATGTGTTACGACGCCTACAACGGGCTCTTTCTCTGGCAGCGAGACAATCCGGGCGCATTGAGGACGGGAGTCTTCAATAACGAAGAGACGAACAACATGGTCGCCACCGACGATGCCCTGTTCATAGCGGTCGACGACAAGTGCACGATGTACGAGGCCGCCACGGGAGACGTGCTGAACGAATTTCAGGCACCGCAATCGACGGACGAGATTCCACGCGTCTGGGGCTATATCGGACACTCCGATGGCCTGCTGCTGGGCACCAGCACGATTCGCAAGGAACTTGCCGCATCGCTGCGTCGCCGTGGGCATACCGTCGAAAACGAAACCGACACGCTGTTCGCCTTTGATATGGAGACGGGCAAGCTGAAGTGGAAATACCGTGGCAAGAATGTCCTGCATGTGACGATCGCCCTATCGGAGGGCCGGGTCCACTTTATCGATAGCTCGATTACCCGCGAGCAGCGAGATGCGCTGCTGCGGGAAGACAAGGCAGCACTCAAGGACCTCGGTCCGGAGGAAGCCAAGCGGAAGGAGGAGGAGCTAAAGAAGCTGGATGTTCGAGTTGCAGTGGCTCTGAATCTGCAGACGGGTGAAGAGCTCT
>Ga0302132_10000379_pt1 | contig 24643 bp, 17 predicted proteins | sample CB9_321_MG_FD_203113 | JGI IMG/M metagenome (GOLD analysis project Ga0302132, IMG submission 203113) | Marine microbial communities from Western Arctic Ocean, Canada - CB9_32.1 | ecosystem: Environmental > Aquatic > Marine > Oceanic | place: Canada: Western Arctic Ocean | collected 2017-09-19
GCGCTGCTGGCCTACAAGGGAACCATCCTGTTTACCAGCCATGATCGCCATTTCATGAGTCGGGTGGCGACGAACGTCGTTGAAGTGCGCAGGGGATCGGCCAAAAACTACATGGGTGATTACGAATCCTACCTCTACTCGGTGAATCAGGAGATCAGTGAGGGTGAACGGAGTGAGGGGAGAGGTGGCAGGTTCAGCCCGACAGGGGAGAAGCTGCCGGTAGATGGCGATGCGAGAAAACGGCAGCGCAAACGTCAGAAGGAAATCAAGAACCTGGAGAAGAAGATCGCTGTGTGGGGCGATGAAAAAGAAGCCTGCAACCAGCAGCTGCTGGAGACGACCGACACCGATGCGGCGGTGAAACTTCACCAACAGATCACGGAACTGACCGCTCAGCTTGATCAGGCCGAGCAACGCTGGCTAGAACTGAGCGAGGGTGACTAGGAATTACCGATTGTGCGATGAGGACTTGTTGTATGCCTGCTCAAACGGAGCGACCGGTAGTGGTTGGTGGGCATGCTTTTTCAGTCCCAATGGTCACACGCCAGCTGGCTGCTGCCGGGCATGTTAGAGAGGCACACGGTTGACCAGAAAATCGTTAGAATCTGTTTGCCGGTTCCTGCCTGCCATAAAACAAGAGCGCCAGCCAAATGAACGAGATAATCAACGTCACCTGCCCTTCATGCGGGAACGAAATACCGTTACCTGCCTCGCTTGTAGGCCAGGTCATCAATTGCCCGGCGTGCGGAAACGGTGTAAAGATCGCTCGACCAGTGCAACCGTCGGTCGTCGGTCCGCCACCTCCGCCACCATCACCGACCTCACCATCACCTCCACCTCCGCCACCATCACCGACCTCACCATCACCTCCACCTCTGCCACCATCACCGACCTCACCATCACCGCCGCCACCGCCAGTGGTAGAGGGCCGGCCTGCCGGGGGTGAGCCTTCGTTTCCGGACGTTGGAATGGGAGCCAGGGACATCCAGAATTCCATTTCCGGTTTTGCGAATACATTCCACAAGCAGAAACTGTTGATGCTGGTGGCGGCCTCGCTCGGTGCGTTTTCCAGCTTTCTTCCCTGGGTGTCCGGTATTGTCACGGCGATTGGTGTACAAGGTCCGGACGGGTGGCTTAGCATGGGCCTGTTTGCACCCGCCATTGTGCTCGCTGTAAAGGCGCCACGGCACCTGCCGATGGTGGGGGGTGAGAGGCTGGCAGCCGTTATTTGTGCCGGCCTTGCCGGCCTCGTGGCATTCTGGAAAATTACCTCCCTCAACAATCCCTTCGTTGGCATTGGGATCGGCCTGTACCTTATCGTGGCAATGGCAGTCACGATTGGCATCATTGGCTGGACATTAGAGACGACGCCCAAGCCGCCCAGCCATCGTTGAGATGTGCTTCAGCCATGGACCATTCGATATGAGATCGAGTAACTCTTGCGGCAGTAAAACCAGTCTTCCGAGTCCGATGGCCCTTGATCCTTTTCTCAAACTGTTTTCCAGGCATTGGCTAGTGCTTGCATCGTGCTGCCTGTTGTACGGCCTGCCGCTCGCGGCCGACGACACGTCGCCTGGCAGTTCGAAAGAGCTGGCCCATTCGGTCACGATTCACCGTGACGCATGGGGTGTGCCGCACATCCTTGGCCCGACAGACGAGTCCGTTCTGTTCGGTATGGGTTATGCCCAGGCCGAGGATAATCTCTGGCAACTCGAAGATACCACTATTCGCGCGCTGGGCCGTTATGCCGAAGTTGCCGGCGAAACGGAGCTGGGTGGCGACCTCCTGAACCGGGCATTTCGGGTGGTGGAGCGGTCGAGACAGGACTTTGAGAAGCTCAACCCGGAGTTTCAGGGGCTGATCCTCTCTTATACAAGCGGTATCAACTGGTACCTGCAGCACCATCCGCAGGCGCCGCTTCGATTGCTCACAGAGTGGCAGCCGTGGATGATTGTCGCCATCGATCGCCAGATGCTGCTCTCTTTCAGCTATGGCCATACCCACGCAGGCCGACCACGAGAGCTGTTTGGGGCCATCCAGCCAGGTCGGAAAGAAGCAGCCATCAGTCAACTGGAGCAGGCGGCCAACAATGCGGTTGGATCCAACGAGTGGGCCATCGGTCCGTCCAAAACGGCGGATGGCACGGCCATGTTGATGATTAACCCCCATCAGCCGTGGTATGGCTGGGGACAGTTCTACGAGGCGCATTTGCATAGTGACGAGACGATCCGGATGTCCGGGGCATGTTTCTTCGGGACGCCGGTACCGACCATTGGTCACAACGGAAACCTAGGCTGGACCTACACCGTCAACGCACCGGACAACGCGGATGCCTGGAAAGTTGTCTTCGATAAGCCTGAGGATCCGTTGGCTTATCGTTTTGACGATGGCCATCGCCAGGCGATTGAGTGGACAGAATCGATCGCCATCAAGACGGGCGGAAACATCCAGCAGCGGGAAGTCACGTTTCGCCGTACCCATCAGGGACCACTCGTCCGGCGGCTCGATGAGAAGAGCTTCCTGGCGGCCAACGTCGCAGGGATTTTTGACCCGAACCGACTGCAGCAGGCCCTCGGGATGGTCCGCGCCAGGAACCTGGCTGAATGGAAGAAAGCGATCGGGCACTGCGCTCTGCCAATGTTCAACGTCGCCTATGCGGACCGAGAGGGCAACATTCTCTACTTGTACAACGGCTCGATTCCAATTCGCGATCCTTCATACAACTGGACCGAAGCGGTTGACGGAACAACCTCGAAGACCGACTGGCGCGGTATTCATCCGCTTAAGGACCTGCCCCAGTTGCTGAACCCGAAATGTGGTTACGTGCAGAACTGCAATACCAGCCCGTTCCTGACCACGCATGACGAGAACCCTCAGCGAGATCGCTTCCCCGCGTACATGTTCGAGGACGCGGATTACCGCAAGCGGCGTGCTCAGCTCTCCCGCATGATCCTGCGGGAAATCGAACAGCTGACCTTCCAGCAACTGAATGAACTCGCCTTTGATACTCGCTTGTATTGGCCGCTGACAGAACTTGCCGGCTTTGAACCGGCCCTTGAGAAGTATGCTGTGGCCGATCCCGACAAAGCTGCCATCATCAAGCCACTGCTGGATCACCTGCTGGACTGGAACTGCCGGGCCACGATTGAGTCAACTCAAACGACACTCTGTGTCCACTGGTACGAGGAGCTGCACGAGGGCGCCTATCCTGGTGAGACGCTGAAGACGAAGTACACGGACAGCCCCGAGCGCCAGCTCGATGCACTTGTCGAAGTCGCGGGGCAGCTGAAAGTGATGCACGGTGACTGGCGCGTGCCCTGGGGCAAGGTGCATCGTATTCAACGCGTGCCCAACAAGCCGGATGTGATGCAGGCGGCGCAGTCGTTTAATGGCCTCTTCCCGAGCGTGCCCTGTGCAGGTGTGCCGGGGCCACTGGGGGTCGTCTACACCGTCTATTCCATCCCGGCAATACGATTCATACGGCCAGCGCGATATGCCATCGTCGGGTCGTGCTATGTCAGTGTGGTGGAGTTTGGCGAGCGGGTGCAGGCTTCCAGCGCGGTGCAGTTTGGCTCCAGTGGCAACCCGCGGTCAAAGCATTTTGCTGACCAGACGCAGCTCTTTTCAGAGCGAAAACTGAAGCCGGCCTGGTTCTACCCGGACGATGTACGAGCGAACGCCGTGCGATCCTATCACCCAGGCGAATAGCTGCGGCCGCCAGGCAACTTTCTTTGCTGCCAACCCGGCTGACGCTATCATGAATTCATCGTGCTGTATGCCAAATGGCCATTCCTGGTGAGGAGAGTCGGTTGACCAGAATTTCGAAATCTATTTCCTTGTTGGTGACCTGCGTGCTGGCGACGATTCTTTTCTGCGCCTGTCCGGCGACTGCGAAAAGTGGAGAATTGAAGCCTGAACCAGAGTTCGTCTCAATCTTTAACGGCAATAACCTGTCAGGCTGGGAAGTCACGCCGCCCAACAGTAAGGATGCCTGGTCAGTCAAGGACGGCATGATCGTCGGCGTCGGAGATAAAGGTCGCGGCTACCTTACCTACAGCGACAATAAGAAGATCGCCAACCTGGAACTTGTTTTCAGCTACCGGTTTCCGGGCAAGGGAAACAGCGGCGTCAGTATCCGCGGCATTGTCGACAAGACTGGCAAGCGAGACTTCCAGAGTTACCATGCCGACCTCGGCCATCTCGGGATCGGCAAGAACGTGATGGGAGCATGGGACTTTCACACGCCGGGGCGGACGGAGCACCGTTGCTTTCGTGGCGACAGCCTGGTGATCGACAAGAATGACCAGCCGCATATCACACCAATCAAGGATGGCCTGACGACGGCTGACATCAAGCAGGGCGACTGGAACCATGTCCGAGTTCTTGCTCTGGACAACAACTTCAAGCTGTACGTCAACGGCAAATTATCGTCGGAATTCACCGAGAATATTGAGCCCGGCAAACGGCTCGGCAAAGGAATGATTCAGCTGCAATTGCATGATCCCGGCATGATCGTGCACTTCCGGGACGTGAAGCTGAAAGTGCTGGATTGATGCGGCCAGGCCGGCAGACTTATGCCGCTAGTCGACCTTGATAAAGTCGGTCTTGAAGTGCTGGATGTGCGTCTTGAAGTCAGTACCGGCAAAAGCGGCGAAACGTACAACGCCGTCGGTGACCGTCTCCGGCACCTTGAATTCGACGACAAGCGTGCCCTCGCCCCGGACATTATGTAGCTGCCGCTCAACCCTGGCCGACTGTTTGCCCTGAATCAGCGTGACATGCATTTTCTGGCTTCCAAGTGTTGCCGGTAGCTTGTACTTGATCGTCAGCTTGGCCACACCGCCCGGCACAACGGTCATGGGAAGCGTGACGGAGAATATCTTCTGCTTCTTGGGAGCCGCTGGTGGTTTTCTGGGCCGGCGGGCTTCAGCCTCGGCTTCCTGTTTCTGCACAAAGGCCTCCCGCACATCCGCCTGCTCGCGTTGGCGGTACATGGCCAGCATCGGATCGCCGGTCTCCTGCATCCAGGCCAGCAGTCGGTCACGTTGCTGCTGGATCAGCTCTGCATGGTCGGGGCTATCGATCAGGTTGACCGTGCAATCGGGGTCGTTCAGGACGTCGAAGAATTCTTCCACCACGCGGTGCTGATAAGTCTCCAATCGCTCAGCCAGACTCTGGTTGTCGGCCGCCAGCTTTGCCAGTTGGCGATAGGTGTTCGTGCCAGTTGTGGCCGTGGCAAAGACCCGTGTGCCATTGGACCAGGGGTTGAAGATGTAGAGATAGCGTTTGGTCTCGATGGCCCGCATCGGATCGCGTGAGCGGCCCGCGTTTTCGTTGTACTCTTTGACCACGTATTCCCGCTTCGACTGGCGCTGCCCTTTTAATACCGATACGAAAGAACGGCCATCGAAACCGGGCGGGTGCTCGATTCCGGCGATATCCAGCACAGTTGGCAAGAGGTCGACTGCGGAAACCATATGCTCCCGGTCGAGCGTACCCTCGTTGGTCACGCCTGGCCAACGGACCGCCAGCGGCGTGCGGGTGCTATGGTGATAGAGCTGCGTTTTGGCAAATGGCAGCGGCATGCCATGGTCGGAGAGGAAGACGACTACAGTCTGGTCTTCCTTGCCGGAAGCGGCCAGCGCCTGCATGACTTCCTGCAGGCAGTCGTCGGCACGACGGACTGACGAATAGTAGAGACTCAGTTCCTGCCGGACGACTGGATCTTCAAACAGGAAGCCCGGTATGGGGACTTCGTCAGCGGTGTAGATTCGTGACGGAACATGGGGATCCTTGGCATTCGAGTTGCCCCGGACCTGGGAATAGAACGGCTTGTGTGGGTCAGAGATATTGACCATCAAGCAGAATGGCTTGCCCGCCTTGTCGGCAGCCGCAATTCCGCGCCGCGTTGCCTCGCCGTAAGATGCTGCATCCTTGATGTGATAACGCTTTCCCTCGGCATCGGTATCCAGCACGGCATCCCAGGCATACGGGTTGTAAGGAGTTGAGTGACTTGTCTTGCCGCGAATGGCGGTGAAGTATCCCGCCGCTTTCATAACGTCAACCAGGTGAGGGTGGTCGGCGTCCTTGACCTGGTAGAAGCCTTCCACACCGTTGTTGTGTGGATAGCGGCCGGACCACATCACGTTTCGGCCAGGCATGCAGTTTCCAACCTGCACATGGGCGTAGTGAAAACGCAGGCCGGAACGGACCAGGGCATCCATGTTCGGCGTGATCCCCTTCAGCCGACAGCCGTAACTTCCCATCGAGTCCGCATTCATGTCGTCCACGGTCACAATCAGGATATGAGGACGAGCCGTTTGGGCATTGGCCGTCACCGTCAGCAGCAACGTGGCTGCGAATGCAAGAAGTCGTTTCATCGAGATCTCCCTGGGCGACTCGTGAGCTGCTGAGCTGCCAGACTCAGCTGAATGGGGAAGGCAGGCCAATCGCTAGGCCAGGATGGAGGACATTGTGCTGGTGCCATCCGCATACTCGGTCGTGTTAACGCCCAGTGCCTGCAGCTGGGTAAGCCAGAGATTAGCAAGTGGAGTACCCTGTTCGCATTGGACATGTTGGCCCAATTTGAGTTTGCCGCCACCACCTCCGGCGACGATGACCGGCAGATCGTTGTATTGATGGGTTGCACCGTCACCGAGTCCCGCGCCTAAGGTGAAGATCGTGTTGTCCAGCAGTGTCGTTCCATGGGACTCCTCGATGCTATCCATCTTCGCCAGCAGGCGGGCATAGGCACCGACGTGGAACTGATCCAGTTTCAATAGGTCATCGACGAAGGTCGACTGGTCATGGGTCATCGCATGGTGGCTGCGCGGCTGGTCCAGGATGCCCTCGTACTTGTTGGTCGTCGTCCATCGCTCGGGCGCGATCATCAAGGTGCTGACGTTAGTGAGTCCTGATTGCAGGGCGATGATCATCAAATCGCCCATGATGTGAATGTACTCGTTGCGAGGGAAATGCTCGCTTGGGCGGGCGGGCTTGAAGCTGGCAATATCCGTTCGCAGCCTGTCCATCCTGTCCATGCGTGTTTCGATCGAACGAATTGAGTCAAAGTACTCGGCGAATTTCTGACGATCGATCTTGCCCAGCGTCTTCTGAAGACTCTTGGCGTTGCCCAGCACAAGGTCGGTAATGTTGCGGTAACGACTGTTGGAACTGGTGCTGAAGAGGCGGTCATAAACCTGCCGTGGATTCCGCATCGACGGTGCCACGTGGCCTGGGCCATACCATGACATGTTGTCAAAGTAGATCGACTCGATATTGTCCTTGGCGTCGTTGCAGCTCAATTCGAGCGTGGCGAATGGAGTCTTCCTACCGATCGTGTCCGCAGCCACATGATCCAGGGTGCGGGACAGCGGATAGGCGGAATTCGGTAGCGTGTAAGGCGCAGAGCTGGTCAGGTAGCAGGAGGCAGCCTGGGCGTGAGAATCGGTTCCGTTCTGGAAAGTCCTGTCCAGGCCGGTGATCAGGGAGAATTTCTCTCGCATCGGGTGCAGTGGCGCCAGCGTCTGTGTGATCGTGAGTGGATGGCTGCCGACCGGTGCTGAGGTACCGTCGAAGCGCCAGACATTGAACTGGTTTGCGAACTTTGGCAGTTCCCGGTCCGATTCGCCAGGGAAAAATCCTTTACGGATCAGGCCGTTAGGCAGGTAGAAAAACGCCAAACGGACTGCCGGCTTGCCACCGACACCGCCCCGGGCCACGCTCTCAAGCCAGGGAAGGCTCAAGGCAGCGCCGCCCAGCCCAGTCAAGAAGCTGCGGCGCGTTGTCCCTTGTGTTATCGCGTTGTTTGACATGGTCGATCTATTCAACTCCAACCGTTCGGAACGGATCACTCAGGGCGATCATCTTCAACAGGTCACGAAGACCGTCTTCACCGGCCATCGCTCGGGCAGCTATTTTGTTGAGTGTTGGAGCATCGGCAGCGTCCAGTTCACGACCCAGGGAGTAGGATAGCAGGTGAGCGGCAAAGCCACGCAGGAATCGACTCTTTTCCTTCAGCAGGATCTGTTTGAATTCGAGCGCGGTGCTGAATTCATGGCGGTTGAACAGCGTCCCCGAGGGATCGACTGCCCTGCCGTTCTCGTACTTGTCCCGCCACAATCCGGTCGGGCCGTAGTTCTCCAGGGCGAAGCCGAGTGGATCAATCGTGCGGTGGCAGGCCGCGCAGTCCGCACGGGTGCGATGTTGCTCGAAACGCTCTCGCAAGGTCATTTTTGCCAGCGTCTCTTCGTCTGCTTCCGGCAGCGGTGGCACATCCGCGGGCGGCGGCTCGGGCGGGTCGTTGAAAATCACCGCGTTGAGCCAGGCCCCTCGTGTAATCGGCTTGGTGCGCAGTGGCGAGGAGGTCATCGTCAGCACCGCAGCATTGGTGACCACGCCGCCCCAGCGCGGGTCGGTGAGAGGAATCCTCTTGAAGGTAAGAACCTGGACTCCCCGGCCGCTGACTTTGCCCAGGTAGGCATTTTGCAGGACGTTGCTTTGCCAGCTGAAGTCGGGGTTGAGCAGGTCCATGACCGAGCGATCTTCCACGTAAACCGTTTCGAATAACAGCAGGGGTTCGAGCATCATGTGCATGCTGGCTCGATAGGCACTCTGGAAATAGAAGTAGGGGAACTTCTGCTTGTCGGGAATCGAGGAGATCAGGCGATCCAATTGCAGCCACTGACCCGGGAACGTGTCACAAAAACGGATCGTCTTTGGGTCAGTCAGCATGCGGTCAATTTGTTCACTGAGGACCGCAGGGTCACTCAGCCTGCCCTCTTCTGCCAGGTCCAGCAGGATGTCGTCCGGTATGCTGCCCCAGAAGAAAAACGAAAGTCGCGAGGCGAGGTCGAAGCTGTGATTGCGGCCGGAATCCGCTGAGCCGGCTTCGTCTGCGACCGGCGTGTTGTAGAGGTAAAGGAACTCGGGGGATGCGATTGTCGCGCCTGTCAGGGTCTTCATGGTCTCCGTAAAGCTGGCCCCGGCTTGTAGCTCCCCTTCTGCGAAGGCAAGGAATCGGCTCAGCGTGGTCGGGTTGACCGGCATGCGAAAGGCTCGCCGCAGGAAAGGCTGCAACCTTTCACGAATAATCTGGACCTGGGCCCTGACACTGAGTTGATCACCGTCCGTTTCGGCGGGCAGTGTGAAAAAACTTTCCCAGCTGCGACACTCTTCCGGCTTCAGATCCCGACTTTCAACTATCGAGTGACTGAGTTGTAGAAAGGACTCCATCAAGAGTGGCGAGAGTGTCAAGTGATCGGCGCGATTGTCATAGCCATGTTCGGCCCGTAGATCCTGCGGGAATGGCCCGACTCCGATAAAACCCTCGGCCCGCGCGTTATCGACGTCCTTGCCAAGTGGCCGGTTCTGCACGAGCACCTCTGCCGGCATCGATCCAGTGGCAGGCTGAAAGTAATCCGTGTAGCGCCGCATCAGCTTTTCGGGCAGAGCAAAGATGTCCCTGTCCAGTTCCAGCAGGTCCACGACAGCATTGTTGTACTGGAAGCGGTTCATCCGACGGATCGGCGTATGGGTGAAACCGTCACTCTGGGCGGCCTGCCTGCTGATCGCCTTCAGGTGGGAGAGCATGGACTGGCGGGTGGCGGGTTCAAGTTGAGGTTCGCCTTCCGGTGGCATGTCGCCATCCTCGAGCACCTTGATGATCGTCTGCAGTAAAGCGGGATTACGTAGCAGGTCTCGGGAGCTGGAAAGGCGGTAGAGGTTGGTCTTGCCCTCGACGTTCTTGCGTTTGCCGTGGCACTTGATGCAGTGGGTGGCAAGCAGCGGCCGCACGACGACTGGGAAAATGTCCTGCGCCGCAGCAGGTCTATCGAGATAGCCAGTGGCTGCGGCAACGAGAAGGAGTAATAGCAGGCGTTTCATCACAGACGTCACGTGAGGGTGTTGATTTTCGGTAGCTGTGGTAGGGATTATAGCGTAGTTTTCAACTGGCAAGAGAAACACGCGTTTAACGTTCGACCTTCCAGATCCAGACGGAATTGTCGTCGCTGCCAGTTGCCAGGGACAAGCCGTCGGGACTCCAGGCAACGCCTCTCACCGGATGAGTGTATCCACGAAAGGTGGAGAGGGCCTGGCCGGTCGCCGCATTCCAGACTTTCGCTGTCTTGTCCTGACTCCCGGTGGCAAGTGTGCTTGCATCAGGACTCCAGACAACGCATTCAATCCGCTTGGTATGGCCCTTGAAAGTGCGGAGCGGCTTTCCCGTCTCGAGAGACCAGGTGATTGCCGTGTTGTCGCGGCCAGCACTTGCAAGCTGGTTACTGTTGGACCCCCAGCCCACACTCTCGATCGCCTCGGTGTGCCCGGCGAATTCTCGAGAGGGTGAACTCTGATTGGCATTCCAGATGCGAAGGATGTTGTCAAATCCGCCACTCGCCAGGTATTTCCCGTCAGGACTCCACTGCACGCTAATGACCAGGTCGGTGTGCCCCTTGTAGGTCCTGAGCAGTGTGCCGTCGTCGGCGTCCCAGACCTTGACCATCTTGTCCTGGCTGCCGGTGACCAGCTTGGAGTCGTCCGGACTCCAGTCGACCCCCATCACCGCATTGACATGCCCCTTGAGCGTGGCAATCAAGGCCCCTGTCCTGGCGTCCCAGACTTTCACGGTCCCGTCATAACTTGAAGTGGCAATCCGGGCACCGTCGTGGCTCCAGTCGACGCAATAGACATAATTTGTATGGCCTGAGAGAGTGCGTATGGTCTTCCCGGTCGCTGGATCCCAGATCCTGGTCGTTTTGTCTATCCCTCCACTGGCGAGCCTTGTGCCATCGTGGTTCCAGGCCACGCTGATCGTCGTTCCCTGGTGGCCAAGCAAGACGCTGGCTGGTTCTTGGCCCGGCGCGGACGAGAGGCTGGAGAGACAGAGAAGATAGGTGACAGCCTGTGCCACCGTTGGAATTATGCGGTGCATTGTGTCTCACACTTACTGTTGGCCCGTTAGAGATCAGGCTTTGAGGTGAAAATAGCTGTGGATGTGAGGCTGTCCGCGAAAATACCAAACCATCTCCGGGCCTTCGATTTGCCAGGTATCCCAGACCTTGTCGGATCCGACGTCGTATTTGCCATCGTAATAGGAGACATGGAGTTGGTCGATCAACTTCTTGTTTCGGATCGTATCGAGCGTGGCCGATACATCTCCTTGACGGAACATGGCCATCATTTTGCCCATGGTTGTGAGTAGTAAGTCCTGTTGATCCTGGCTGAGCTCGGAACAGCTGAGGCCGGGAAGCCCGGTTTTCTTCTTCGTGATCACGGTGGTCGGTTTTTCAGCGCGAGGCTCGGTAGATGCCAGGGCCTGTTTTTGTTGTGTTCCATCGAGGCCCTGGACAAACTCGTTAAAGATTTTCCCCTGGTACCAGTAGGCGTTGCCCGGATGATCTTTCGTTTCGTTGAAATCCTCGGGGAAGTGGCCGTAGAAAATCGGTGCCCCGCCAAAACCGAGTCCCTTGTCGCTATGCACGTTGCAGCGGCGAGTCACGTGATGGCCCGTGTAGATGAACTCAAAATCCTCGTCCTCGGGCGTTCCAAAGAAGCCCACCGACGGGGCGTTCTTTTTGTCACCATACTGGTCACCTTTGACCTGCTTGTTGACCGCGTCCCGATGCTCGGGAGTGTGCAGGGAGTCGAAGATGGCCTGGATCAGCTGACGCTGGTCGGCGTTGAAAGTCGTGGGGATTCGATGTTCAGGATGGATGTACCACCAGTTGCTGATGTACTGGCGGCGCTGGTGATCGCGGGGTAGGCAGATCTTCTGTCGTTGCTCATCGCTGAGGTTCTTGTAGAGTTGCATTGAGAGCGAATCGCCCGGCGACGCGGCGCCGAGAGCGAGGCTTGAAAACGTATCAAGCGGTGCCAGGGCCAACAAAGCGGTGCTGGCGCTGGCCGTTTTCAGGAGATCACGGCGGTTTACAGTCTTCATGCTCTTCTCCGATGCCCGTACATACGCTGTCTGGGAGAGTATAACCTAAGCGGCAAGGGATTTGTCCGTAGACCCTGATGCGAGCTTAACGCAGCGCGACGCTTCGGGAATATCCTAAGACTGAAAGCAGAATGAATGAGCATGCTGCTAGTGGATAGGGTCAATCACTGCACTCCCAATAAGAGTGCTTACTGGTGTAGTGCCTGTGAATGTCATAGCCAGTTTGAGATCACCTGCAGCCAAAGTACGGATTCTACCGGGACCCGAACGAGCACTGAAAACTATCGCTGTCATGAGTGCGGCGGCCGCATGTTCTGCCCGCGAGTCGTGGTGAGATGGCCTCATGGCTTGCTCGGATTTGGATTGTTCGCCGTTGTTCTGGTGCCCCTGATGGATTTGCAGTTTGACTTTGGGGTCGACGGTCTGATCCCCTGTTCGATCGGATTGGGTGTTTTCTTTGGCGCGCTCGGCTTTTGGATGGGCCTTGAATTAAGGAAGTGGAAAGCCTGGCGTTTTAAGCAGGCAATGAAAACTCCATCTGAATTGGCCAGGGAGGCAGAAGCACATCCTCACCAACCGGTCTATCGTGATTCGGAGACTGATTTTAATGCGTGGGCCGAACAGTTTATGAGTAGAGAGAAACTGCGAGAACTTCACGCCGAACATGGATGCGAGTGGACTGGTATGGATGAAGTGCCGGCCGTCAAAAGCCATTAGTGTTATGACCCCGACCGCAAGTATTCGTATGTCACGTTTTATGTCTGCCTGGTCACAGCAGTCTTGTTATTTGCACTTGGAAAGTGGCAACAAGGGAGTCGCGACGTAGACCACAACGAGCACCATGCGCCCCACCAACACGAGGCCCACTAACCTTCGACAGCCACGGTGTAAGCCGCAGGGAATCGTAGGTTCTTGCATCGGTTTGATGCTGGCGACAGCAGCAACCGTATTCTGCTGTCGCCATCTCTGTAATCAAGCGAGTGCGATAGTTAATTCACTCAGTCTTCTTCTACGAAGATAACGCCCGAGACTATCATGGCCAGGATGCCGATGATGGTCAGAAAGAACCCGTAACTGAAGCTCATTGCGTCACTTGCGGGCATGGGGCCAGCTATCAATGATGCGCCGGCGAGAATTCCAAGAGCCACATAGTTGCGTTTCTGATGAAGAAGCCCGGCTGCAATCACACTTGCAAGGAGGGCGAACAAGAACGAGGAACCGTTCTCCGTGTCGGTTGCCCAATCGTATCCAGAAAGTGACAGGTCCGGCATTTCTTCACCTGTCAGTTCGGCCAGCCGTTCTACCACGTCGCCCATGGGTCCCAGGTCTGCCTTGACCCAGGGGAGGAAAAAGGCGAGCACGACGACTCCCGCACAAATTCGAGGTATGTGATCACGCATAGAAGTCCTCCTTAAGAAACACCCAAAAGCCGTCGCGCCCGTACTTGCAACAGTTAGCTGTCTGCTTGCTGAGCGACGAGTATGTCATGAAGTACTTCTCCACGGACATCGGTCAAGCGGAAATCGCGGCCCGCATGACGGTACGTTAATCGTTCATGATCCAGGCCTACCTGGTGTAGTATTGTCGCATGCAGATCGTGCGTGTGGGCAGAGTTCTCTGCTGCCATGATGCCGTATTCATCGGATCTGCCGTAGACCATGCCGCCTTTCACCCCGCCACCGGCCATCCATGAAGTGAAACATAAATTGTGGTGTTCCCTGCCGGCGTGATTCGCATTGGTATTAAATGGTGTGCGGCCGAACTCCGAGGTCCAGACCAGCAGTGTCCTCTCAAGCATGCCACGCTGTTTCAAGTCACGTATGAGTCCCGCAAGCGGCTTGTCAATGTTTTTTGCCAGCCGGGCGTGGTCTGCCATGTTGCCGTGCGAATCCCAGTTACTGTTTGAGCCGACATCGATCAGCTCAATAAACCGTACGCCGCGCTCTGCTAACCTTCGTGCCATCAGACATTGCCAGCCAAATCCTGACGTGTCGGCACGTTCCATGCCGTACATTTGCAGCGTCTTCTGGGTCTCGCCAGACAGGTCAAACGCTTCCGGAGCTGCCTGCTGCATCCCAAAAGCGGTCTCGAACGACTGTATCCGGGCATTGATCGCCAAGTCGACGGATCGGCTTTGCTGGTGACTGCGATTAAGGCGTCTCAGTAGCCCCAATTCCATTTGTTGTTGTCGACGGGACGCAACCCTGGGAGTGACGTTGGGGATGGGGTCTTTCCCCGGCATGACATGGGTGCCTTGATGACATCCTGGCAGGAAACAACTGCCCCAGGTCTGCGCACCGGCGTAGGGAGCAGCAGGTGCCAGCACCATGAAAGAGGGCAGGTTCTGGTTTTCCGTACCCAGACCATAACTAACCCATGAACCAACACTGGGGCGCGCAAACTGTGCTGAGCCGGTATGGGCGGCAAGTGTCCCCTTGTCATGTCCGTCGCTATCACAGTGCATGGCATTGAGTACACAGATGTCGTCAATGACCTCTCCAATATGGGGGAAGAGATCGCTGACCCAGATTCCGTTCTTGCCATATTGTTCGAAGTTCCAGCGTGACTTAATCAAGTGCCGGGTAAACTCACCTGACTTGTTGAGCCAGCGCGAGGCAACGATAGACTTGCCATGATCTTTCGTTAACTGGGGTTTGTAATCGAAGGTGTCGACATGGGAGACGCCTCCGGTCGCATAGATAAAGATCACGCAATCAGCTGCCGAGGGAAAATGCGCGGGCCGGGATGCGAGTGGATCTACCGCCTGGGCCTGCAGGTTTCCACACATGCCGGCGAATGCTGTCATGGCAAAGCCACCGGAGGCACTTTTCAGGAATTGTCGGCGATCGCTGCTAAATGGAAGCGTCATGATGAATTCGTATGTGGCTAATCGACAAACAGAAAACTATTGCTAGTTAGAATTACGCGGGCTAAACCCGACCAGGCCTGATCTTCGGAGACGGGCTGATTGTGGTCGGAAAACTTCTGGCTGTACGTCGTCACGAAGTCTACGGCCGTATCGAAATCTGACTTGCTTGGCTGTCTGCCGTGCCCTAATTCAAATGCCAGGCGTACACGTTGTTCGGTCGTTTTTTCTGCGGTGACGATTCGCTTTGCCAGGCCGTCCGCTTGATCGTGAACGAATTTGGAGTTCATCAGGAAGAGTGCCTGGGTTGGCGTGACAGTCGGTTGACGTTTGCCAATGCTCACATTTGGGTCTGCGGAATCGAACAGCTCAAGGTAGGGATTACGTCGATTCCGCTGTTGCATTAAATAGACGCTACGCTGGTTTGACTGATAAACCGCGTGAAAGGGATGATGAATCGTAAATCCCCATGTGTTTACATCGGGGAAAGGATGAGGTCCCGGTTTGCTATGGTCGAGATTTCCACTTACCGCCAACATGGCATCTCGCATGGATTCGGCATCCAACGCACGTCGCGTATATCTCGAAAGGAGACTGTTATCGGGATCAATTTGTAATGATTCCGATTGGTTGACGCTGGAAAGCTGGTAGACGCGTGACCGCATCATGACACGGTGCAAATGTTTGATGGACCAGTTGGCTGCGATGAACTCTGCAGTCAGCCAATCGAGCAGTTCCGGATGTGTCGGCCTGGCTCCGCGGAATCCAAAGTCACTTGGGGTAGAGACGATTCCACGGCCGAAATGCCATTGCCAGACCCGGTTGACGAGGACACGTGCGGCCAGCGGTTTCTCGGGTCTTGTTATCCAGTCGGCAAGTTGTAGTCGACCGCTCCCCTTGTCTTCAGCCGGTAACTGGTCCGCGCCAAGGACCTCCAGAAAACGTCGTGGCACCTGGTTTCCCAGTTTGTCAGGTTCACCGCGTAGTTGAATGTGAGCGTCAACCGGCTCGCCCTCATGCACGCCGTAGGCGACTTCGTAGGGTGGAGTTTCCGACAACGTTGTTTCTTGTTTCTTCAACTGGGCCAACTGGGCATCGATTTCAAGAATGCGTCTCTTGTCGGCCTCTGTTTGCACTCGCGCCATGACCTCAGGGCTGTCAGGTGGAGCGAAAGGTGTTTCCAGAAGGCCAATGTTGTCGAGATCCCGAGCACTTGCCGGGCCTGACACGTGCCCGGTTCCATCGCAGATAAAGCAATCAGCAATGCCATTCCAGTTAGGTGCCGTCTTTTTGTGGGTGAAGTGAGTCAGGTCACCGGGTGCTCCGACGACTCCCGCATAGGTCTTCTCCTTGGGGTTGATGACGACCTGGAGCGTGTACCATTTCCCGGTTTCGAGCAGGCGAAGGTTTTCCCATTTGGCGCCATTTCGAATAGCAAAGTGCGTTGGTGTCACGCTGAATTCGACGGCCAGCGACTGTACCACGCCCTGCCCCAGGTAAAAGCGGTAGGCCCCTTTTTGAGTGGCTCCAGCCTGGGTGCGAAAGTCGATGTTGAAGGAGATCGTTTTATTGCTGACGGCCTTGAGTCGATTTGGGAAGACGTAACGAATGCCGTCAGTGTTTAGTCCACTGCCCAAGTGAACACCGCGTGTCCCCTTGGGGTGCACATTTCGATAGGGGCTTTGCGACTCTTCCCGAACTTCCACCGGGCCCGCACAAACCCACGGGGATTTCAATGGCGCGCTGAGTTCTTGTGCTTCCATTCCGAGGTCGAATGCACCGGCGACCCGGTTATCGTCTGTTTCCCCACGTTCCAGTTGAAGCAGGGCGCTTTGCCTGCTGAGAGAAGCCAGTTCCGCTTTTCTGCTGGCCTCAAGCTGCCTGGCTTCTTCGGGAGGCACAAGTGCCGGGAACTGGGAGGGGCGTTTTTGTTCTTCACCACCAGGGAAAGCCCAGATGGTGCTCTGCATGATCCCGTACAGCGCGTAATAATCCTCGGTGGATATCGGGTCATACTTGTGGTCATGACAGCGGGCGCATCCAATCGAAAGTCCTAGCAGTGAACGACCTAACGAATCAATCGCGTCGGCAAAATCCAGGTGCTGGTAGTCTGGTGATGGCTTGTATCCATAGCGTTTGCCAATCGCCAGGAAACCGGTTGCGGTGACACGTGACGCATAAAGTGTTTTCGGGCCCGTTGTTGCGATAATGTCGCCGGCAATTTGTTCACGCAGGAACTCATCGTAGGGCTGGTCGGCGTTAAAGGCGTTGATGACCCAGTCACGGTACTTGACGGCCTCCCGAACCGGGTAATCGGCACCGTCACCGGCCGTGTCTGCGTAGCGCGCGACGTCCAGCCAATGGCGCCCCCAGCGTTCTCCGTAGGCTTGCGATTCAAGCAGTCGATCGATGACTTTGTGGAAGGCATTCGCCTCACCGTCGTTAAGAAAGGCGTGGATGTCCTCGGGGGTCGGCGGCAGGCCAGTGAGGTCAAACGTGGCGCGTCGAATGAGTGTTCGCTTGTCTGCAACTGCTACCGGAGACAATCCTTCCGAATTGAGCCGGGAGAGAATGAAGTGGTCGACAGGTGTCCAACTCCAACGTGCAATTGACTTTGACGTTGGCGGCGTGGGCCGCGTTGCCGGCTGGAAAGACCAGAATGTGTCCGCCTGCTCCAGTGTCAATTTTGCGAGAGATGTGATGGTGGTCTGGGGTGGAGCGTTGGCCCCGGCTTTGATCCACTTTTCAAGGGCGAGAATTTCTTGTGGACTTAGTTTCTTCCTGCCGGGTGGCATTTGCAGGTCAGGATCGGTCTTTCTGACGGCCCGCAGGAGAGAGCTGCTCTCCGGTTTGCCGGGGGTGATCACGGGGCCGCCAAGGCCACCTTTTCCCCAGTGCTCCGGTGAATCGAGCCTGAGTTCAGATTCCTGTTTCTCAGCGCCGTGGCATTTCAGGCAGTGAGTTATCAGGAGTGGGCGAATTGTGGATTCGAAGAAATCGGTATTCGACTGTGCCTGGGCGTTTGGGACGCTCATGACGCAGGCCAGCCAGAGTGCTAGCGGGAATGCGGACTGGAAGTGTAGATGGCGCATGAGTGATCTGGGTATTGAATGTGGCTTTATGGAGTCGTACAGGTGGGCAGTAGTATTCGTGGCAGCACTGTGCCGCTAGCTGTTGGCCACAAGGCCGAGGCAGGTTCAGTTGGCACCAGCTACCACGGTCCGGCAGAAACTATTCGACCGTCGTGACATGTTCGGAATGCACTTGGGTTCCTCCCAGGTCAATCACTTCAATCATGATCGTGCGAAACAGCTTGCCCGCTTCTTGGTCAATCAATATCACTCGCGACCATGTTGCAATGGGATCAGGAGCCCCGGAAACCTCGTCGGGATCCTGCTTGAGAAACACCATTGCGTCATATTCGAACCGATGTAATTCACGACCGTCAACTTCTTCGGTTCCCTTGTACTGGACAACGTTCGAAATTTCCGCGACGCGGTCTCTTTCAGGGTTAGGTTTCCATTCATAAACCTGGTCCCACTCATCGCCGGCCACGATTTCCTGTTCGGGTAATTCGAAGAAGGGAAAACCGATTCCCTGCTGACCGCCAGCGTCAGAAGGTACACCCGCCTGCATGATTGGATCATCTGCCAGCATTTTTTCAAACTTCTCCCCAAGCTGCACGTCGGTCAGCTTTCCCTGTCGCGTCATCGTCACGGTCATCTCGGTCGCTTTCCAGGCGTCCATGCGAGGCTTGAGCGTGCCACTAATAAAGGGGTTGTCAATGCTGCCCCCTTCCTCGCTGTCATATTCGACGTCCACCTCGCCATCACCATCGCGGGCCCGGATTTCGTATCTCTGGCCAGTGATCTGAATCGTGTATCCCGTGCCACTCGCTTCGAGGACTTTCCAGTCGAGGAAAACATCCGCGTTGATAATTAATTCCTGGCCGTCCGGCGTCTTGATTGTCTGGGTCGTCCGGCGAGTTTCGGTAAAGACGTCCCCTGCGTTAAAGTTGTAGTGGAAGGAAACCCCTTCCTGACCGGATTGTCCATTACTGGAAGTTCCCGACGGGATGCCCTTGTCGACCTGAGGGAATCGATCGTCCGGTTCTTCCGATTGGCATCCTGTCATGACGGTTGCCAGGCAGACAGAACAAATCAGGACAAGGTTCTTCATTAGGTCACTCCGCGATACGGCACCATGTGAGCGCTAGTCGGACTCGGCTGCTTCAGATGACAGCAGGGACTCAGCTTCTGTAAGTAGTGTATCCAGCACCACGCGGTCTTGCCATGGAACTTCTTGCCAGGCAACCTGCTGCTGTTTGGCGCGAGCCCAAGCGGCAAAAAAGGTGAGTGCTGCGGAATCCCCTTGGCGAGCCTCGCTGAGGGCCAGCAGCCCCCAGCAGTGAATTTCCAGGTTCGAGCGCGGTCGGTAATCGGCAAGGGAGCGAGGTTGCTCCTCGTATTCCTCCGGCTTGGCTAGTGTTGCGCGAAGCACGTGAATGGCAGACTCGTAATGGCCTAATCGATACAGCACACCGCCGTGTTGACGAGCTGCGGCCAATGACAGAGCTGGTTCTTCAGTATCTTCGTCTACTCTCTTGAAGTCCTCGTTGTCGCTTGTCTCTGCCGGTTCATTCAGCAGCAGAGGAAAGCTTTCGGCGTCTACCCGGGTTTGTAGAAGTTGCTGGGTGAGTGGTGAGAGGCAGAGGGTCCAGGCGGTTCGGCGGGCGGCGTCTTTGAGACTGAATTGCTCGGCCATCTGTCGGCAGAGTTTGACAAAGCCGGCGGCGTTTTCACTTTCCAAGAGTGCCAGGGCAGCGTCTTGCCAAACCACAGAATTCGCGGCGCCCTTTTCGGTTGCCATTAGCAGTGCTGCAGCTGCCTCTTCCATCTGCCCCATCGATGCCAGCGCATGGGCGGTGAGCGAATGTGGTTCGGGGCTCTCGGGCAACAGTCTGCCCATCTGTTCCGCATGGCGGATCACATCGGGCCACAGTTCGCTGGAGCGGCAGCGGGTGGCCTGGGTCCGGTACCAGGCGAAACGCCGCTCCGTTGTCGTTTCCGTTTGGCGCTTCGCCAGCAATGTCTCCAGTTCCGCTGCCGGGATCGGTACGAGGGCACCGCTGTCATCGATCCTGGAACTGGTGGCGAGGCCGGCTGCGGCCAGTACATCGTCGTCTGTCTCAAGCGATCGTGTGCCGCGCAGTTGCCAGATCTTGGTCACTCCCGAAGCGTCAACGCTGACCAGGTGCGAACTGTCGGGTGAGAAGTCGACAAAAACGACCGCTGCCTCGTCATGTTCGAGTGGTGGCGTGAGCGGAATTCCGGTACTGGAATCCCAGATGCGTGCGGCTCCCCCGGATGGCGTATGGCTGGCGGTGGCCAGGAGGTTGCCTGAGCGGCTGAAGCAGGCATGCCGGACATCTCCCTGGTGCTGGAGTGGCGGCGTGATCGGTTTCCCGCTCAGCAGGTTCCAGCAGCGGGCAGTATTGTCGGCGCTGGCCGTCAGTAATCGCGTACCGTCGTGGTTGGCGCAAAAAAAGTGGATCGTCTCCTTGTGTGCCATTTCGTCGGAGAGGACTTTGGCGCCGCCGGGTGGGCCAGCTTCAAGCGTGAGCAAGAAACTCCCTTTCCTGTTGTGGTCGAAGAGGACCAGCATACGTTCTTCTTCGTCGATTCTCCCCACCAGTCGCATGTCCTTTGGAGCGCCGAGACGTTGGCTGGGGTTAATCAACGGGCCGTGATTCTGGACTTCCGTGCCGATGGAGGTTGTGCCAGGATCGATGCCGGGATGATTCTCCAAGTCAACGCCCGAGGTGTCGACGCCAACAGTGATATAGGGAGCTACGCTCTGGAAAACGTAGAATACCCGCTGGCCCGCCTTCGTTTTCGTCATTTCGGCCCGCACAAAAGTTTCCAGAGCGGTGTGCTTTTGGAAGACGATTTTCTGAGAACGCAGGTCCCAGATATCAATCCAGCCGTCGGTTGAGGTGACCAGCAGGCTGTCCTTCACGGACGAAAACCGCAGCTGGCCAATTCGCTGAGTGTTCTCCTTGAGGTTGAAAGTAGCAAAACCAGCCGGATCATTCAGGCGAATTGGGCGGGGTGGGTCAGCCGAAAAATCCCAGCCGAAAAGCTGTTTGTCAGATGCAGCAATCATCACCGTGCGATCCGGATTCCATTCGATGTGGATGAGGTTCTCCCGCAGGTCGGGAATATCGAAGCGGTCCACCACGCTGCCGTCCGTCAGCCGTCGTCTTACAATGCCACTGGCTGAATAGGTGACCAGGTGCTTCCCATCGGGTGCCATATCAGCTCTGGCTATTTCGGGCGAGGTTTCCGTCACGACCGGATTCAGTTGGTCACTTGCCAGGTCCCAGATCCGAACGGCGCCGCCAGTTGGTTGTTTGATTCTGACACCCGTACCGGTCAGGATGCGGCGACCGTCCGGATGAAATCGACATGCCATTACCGGACCATGGTGCCAGAGTGGTTGGCCGACAGGTCTGCCGGTTGTCGTATCCCAGACCTGGACGGTCCGGTCATAGCTGCTGGTCGCCAGCAATGAGTCGTCGGGGCTGAAGGCTGCCTCGCTGGGAATGGCCTTGTGCTGTAAAGGGGCGAAAAGCAATGCTCCGGTTGTGGTATCCCATAGCCGTACACGCCAGTCTCGCGATATCGTTGCCAGCTGGCTGCCCCTGTGATTGAACTTGATACCGAGTACGTTTCCCTCATGCGGTAGTGGTTCCCCGAGTGGACGTCCGGTATTTCCATCCCAGAGCCGGGCGGTGTCATCAAAGGACGCGGAAGCCAGAATTGTCCCGTCCGGGCTGAATTTCAGATCCTGGATGAACGATCGATGGGACATCGGGCTACCAATACGCTGATGTGTCTGGCCGTCCCAAAGGTAAATCTGACCGGTGTCCGTTCCACTGGCAATCCGGCTACCGTCGGGGCTAAATACCGCCTTGCTGACAGGATCGTTATGTTCCATGGCGGGGCCGACCTGCTGACCCGTGGCGGCATCCCAGAGGCGGGCCGTGCTGTCCTGGCTGGCGGTCAGGATCATCGTTCCATCAGGACTGTATTCGACAGACCTGATCGGGCCAGCATGCTCGATTTTCCAATCGAGTTTTTGCCGACTGCTGAGATCCCAGGCGCGGATCAGACCGTTGAGGCGGAAGAGCAGCCTTTCGACAATCATTCCCTGATCCATCACTGCTCGTCTCGCTTCTGCGGTTTGCTCGACATTTTGCACCACGATCAGCTGCTGGCCGTTGGGCGACAGTTCAACCAGGCTGGGACTCATCCCGGTATTGATCGGGTCCATCAGCGGTTGCCCGTCTTCAGGATTCCAGAAGTAAAGACGGCTGCTGGTTCCGAAAGCTAGCAGCATCTGAGCGTCCGGAGTCAAGCGGATTCCGCTGACCCGCGAGGCGGGAATCGGGAGGTGAAATGTCGGCTGGGGGGTATTCTGAATGAGAATCTCCCAGGACTGTTGTGACATCGACCAGCCCGTTCCGGCTGTGTCCTGCTTGTTGCGCAGCTCATTGGCAAGCCAGGGGATGGCGTCGACCGGGCTGCGTTGCTGCAACATGTCCGAGAGGACTTGTGTCACACGTCGCTGGCTGGCTTCTGCCGTGGTGAGTGCCGCTTCCGCTTTTTCTTTCGAGGCCGTGGCAGATTGTGTTTGAATTTCCGCCAGCTGGCGTTGGGTTTCGGCATCGCCTAAAGCGGTTCGCAAGGTGGCATTCTTGAGCGATCCCCAAATCAAGATAAACAACAATGCACATCCACTGACGGCGATCATGCCTGCCAGGGCCGGTCTTCGCCGGGCCCATTTGCGGGTCCGTTCCCAGGCCGACACAGGCCGCGCCTGGATTGGCTTGCCATCGCTGTATCGCCGCAGGTCTTCAGCCAGTTCTGCTGCCGTTGCGTAACGCCGATCCGATTCCTTTTGCAGTGCTTTCAGACAGATTGTCTCCACGTCGAGCGGCACTTTGGGATTCAGTCGGCGAGGAGGAAATGGATCTTCGGAGACAACCTGTATCAGCGTGTCGACGGCTGTCTCTGCCTGGAACGGGGGCCTGCCGGTTAACAGTCGGTAGAGGATCGCACCGAGGGCGTAAACATCCGTGGTGGGACCGATACTCCCCTGTTTTGAGCCAGCTTGTTCTGGTGCCATGTAGCTGGGGGTTCCCATCACCGAGCCACTCTTGGTTTGCTGGCTATCGTCATCGAGCCGTTTGGCGAGCCCGAAATCTGTGATCTTAGGGTCGCCGTCGGCTGTTATCAGGATATTGGCGGGTTTGAGATCGCGATGAATGATTTGCTGGTCATGGGCCGCCTGGATTGCGTCACACATCTTGATGACCAGCCCGGCTGCGTGGTCAGCGGCTAACGGATCGCCACCGGTCAGGTCGTCCAGGTTGCCGCCGTCAACAAATTCCAGTGTGATGTATGGCTTGTCGCCGTGGTTGCCGACGTCATAGATCTGCACAATTCCGGGATGTTGCAACTGAGCGACCGCCTCGGCTTCAATCTGAAAGCGGTTCATGTCCTCCTCGGAAGCGTGTATGCCGCTGAGGATCATCTTGACCGCCACGATTCGTTTGAGCTTGCGTTCGTGTGCCTTGTAGACCACGCCCATGCCGCCCCGCCCCAGTTCGCCGAGAATGTCGTAGCCGGGAAGCGTCTGGCCGCCAATCACAATCGACTCCATGCCAGCCATTTCTGACGACACGGTGCCTCCCTGGCTGCCCGAAGAGTTGGATGGATGCTGAGAACCGGGCGCGATTGTGGCCATCTCCTTCGCCGAACTGGTGTCCTCGACGGCATCTGGCGGGCCGAGGATGATCATCGGCTCCTCCTCAGTCGGCATGATGGTCTGCATGTCCTGGCCGCTGGTTTCACTCTCTGGCGGTGGCAACTGGGGACGAGTCTCCCCGGCCTGGAGGCCCCGATCCGTCTCCGCAGCCGGCGTCGCGATCAACTCGGCCAATTCGGTATCGGTGATCAAGAGGGAGAATCGCTGGCAGTAGTCGTCGATCGTTGGCTGCATTCCCAGTTTGCGGCGTGCGTCTAATTCGGCCTGCAGTAATTCAGCTAGGCACTCCGGCGTACGGAGCACGCGAAATCGCTCCAGGTACTCTTCCAGCTTAGGTGGCGAGTTTGTGCCTTCCTGTTGCGAAGCGGACCATGAGTATTGCAGCTCGATGTGGATCAGCTGGAGCAGCGTGAGGAGATTGGAAGGATCGTCCAGGTTGGGCAGTACCGATTCGATCGGCAACGGTGAGCCGTTTGACCAGGCCAGCTCAAATACCTGGCGGGTCGATTCGTGAACCGAGGGCTGCTCTGAGGGTATGTTATTCATCCGGTCGAATTCCGCCTTCAGTTAATCAGCAGAAGTGGAATGTCAGTATAAGCACATCGCCGCCGTCGTGGGCTGTCATGGCAGACTGGGTATGAACCTGGCAAGTGAGGGCTGGCTGTTTGGCTGGCTCCAGGAGCCGGCAGCGGAAGTCAATTACTCGCTCATTCGGCCGAATCGGAATTCAAGGTCAAAGCAATTCTCGAATTGGCGTACTCCTGACCAGGATCGGATTCGGCCTGCCGGCCGGGTTATTGAATTGGTGACTGCTCGGTATTTCCAGGTGCCGGTAGATCGTGGCGAGCATGTCGTAGACCCAGAGTCGACGGTCCTTGTGAACCTGGCCCTTGGAGGGAATTTCGATACCCCGATTGTCACGGCCAAGGCAAGACAGCCAACTGCAGGTCATTTATTGTCCGATGCGCCCTGTTTAAAACGGATGCGTTCTTTTCCGACCCATT
>Ga0302132_10000383_pt1 | contig 24586 bp, 14 predicted proteins | sample CB9_321_MG_FD_203113 | JGI IMG/M metagenome (GOLD analysis project Ga0302132, IMG submission 203113) | Marine microbial communities from Western Arctic Ocean, Canada - CB9_32.1 | ecosystem: Environmental > Aquatic > Marine > Oceanic | place: Canada: Western Arctic Ocean | collected 2017-09-19
AGAAGATTATCCTCCAGTTGATGTGGTCTCTGGAAAGTTAAGGGCAGCGGAGATGCCCACCTATCGGGCTGGTGGCGAGTAGATTGTCTATTCGTGACCCGTGGATGCCGTAAACGCCTTGGTAACATCCAGATTTTTATCAACGAGGTCAATTTCTGCTAATTGGTCTCGCAGTTGCGTCCAACGCTGCAACGTCATGTCGCCTAGTTGTGCCGAGGGCATCGCATCCGGCAAGCACAAGTCCTGAAGCACGGTAGCGCCGTAGTCTAGAATTTCCAGCCCCATCTCTTCATTTTGTTGATGGATCGCCGCATTAGTTTTCTCGGGTGACTCTAAATACGTTTGCCATCCTTGCTTGCTTGCACGCACCATCGCTGCAACCAACTCGGGCTTAGTATCCACTGTATCGCTACGAGTTATTAACAAACTCGCATAGGGATTAAACCCTAATTCAGAAACCATCAATACGTGCGGGTCACCGCCTTGCTGCTTAGCAATAAATGGTTCGCTAAACACGTATCCTTGCTGGGCAAAATTATTGTCATTCAAAAACACAGCCATGCTGCCCGGATAACCGACCACTCGGACACCTTCTAGCGATAAGTGTTTTTGCATGTACAAAGCAAACGCTCGACCTGCACTTAAGGCTACCGTCATATTTCGCAGTTCATCGAGTGTTTCAATTCCAGAAGACGCATGCACCATGATGCACCGCGGACTCATCTGGATTGGGGCAAACAGCGCTATGACTTCCGCTTCTTGGTTTCTTCCAGTCAGTACTTGATCTGCGTTACCAACCACAAACGTTGATTGTTTTACAACCAATTTTTGAATCACGGGACTTCCCGGCCCGCCGGGGATAATTTCTACATCCAATCCTTCGTCAGCGAAAAATCCGTGTACCAGCGCCGCATAATAACCACCATGCTCCGCTTCCGGAAACCAATTCAACTGTAATGTCACTGGCGTCAATGACTTACCATCGGTGGTAAGCTGCTCCGTATTTGTATTTCCCGATGCGGCCTCATTGGATTCACGGACCCCACAACCCGCAATAAACACTAGACTCGCTATAACAAACAAACTCCAGCGCCATTTCATCTGGAGCACCTTCGGCATTTTAACCTCGAAACTGAAAAAGCTGCGCTCTTTTGACAAATAAATGGTACACATGGTTATTCATTATAGGGTATCATCTAGGAGTAGACATTTTTTTAGAGGATTTGATCATGGACCATATTTTTGTTTTAGCACTTTCGGAATCCATCTGGACCGTTATCTTTGGGTTTATCGGCATCTTTGGGGTGTCTTTATTCATCATCGCATTGAAATACGGCGCGCTGTGGTTTGAAGGCTTTAATTGTGGAGCGCAAATTGGATTACTTGAACTAGTAACCATGGGGTTCCGACAAGTAAATCAAAAATCCATGATGCGAGCTAAAATCCAAGCGGTTCAGGCTAATCTGCCGACCGAAGCGAACGCCCGCGGCGATACTGTTCACGATGGTCGAATTGTCACCACGAAACGACTTGAAGCACATTACTTAGCCGGCGGTAATATATTACGAGTGGTGGATGCATTAGTTGCTGCCTCAAGTGCCGGCATCGACCTCGAATTTGATCAAGCCGCCGCGATCGACCTTGCAGGCCGCGATGTCGTGGACGCTGTTCGCACCAGTGTCGAACCTAAGGTTATTCATTGCCCCGATCCCGAACGTAGCGGAAAAACGTTTTTAAGTGCTGTCGCACGAAATGGCGTCGAACTCAAAGTCCGTGCTCAAGTTACCGTGCGCACCAATCTTGCGCAATTGATTGGGGGCGCCACAGAAGAAACTATAATTGCTCGAGTCGGTGAAAGTATCATCTCCTCCATCGGATCCGCCGACGGACATGCCGCTGTACTTGAAAATCCAGACATGATCACCAAGGCTGTACTGGAACGAGGATTAGATTCGCAAACCGCTTTTGAAATTGTCTCGATTGATATTGCCGATGTCGATGTCGGCGAAAATATCGGCTCGCGATTACAGGCCGATCAAGCGGAAGCTGATACCCGCGTCGCGCGTGCTCAAGCTGAACAGCGTCGAGCAGAGGCAATCGCCGTAGAACAAGAAATGAAAGCCGCTGTTGTCGCCAATCAGGCCAAACTAGTACTCGCGGAAGCCCAAGTGCCGCTGGCAATGGCCACCGCATTCCAAACCGGACAAATTGGATTCGCTAAAGGATCCACACCGTGATTAGAAGCCTCATTCTGACGATTGCAACGATGATCAGCACTCTGGCATCGGCAACCGTGCAGGCACAACAACCAACCGACAGCCAATTGGCACTGCTGAAAGTTTTTCACAGCGAATTCGTTGAACTTGGACCCGGCACCAAACACTTTAGCAAGACGTTCCAAATGGGTGGCGGCAAAACTGCCGCGTCGCTTGAACAACCCCAACACAAAGTAACCATCGCATATAACTTTTCCGTCGCTCGCTACGAAATTCCTCAAAACCTATGGGAAGCGGTTATGGGCAGTAACCCTTCTAAATGGAAGGGGCCGCGGAACTCCGTTGAAATGCTCTCCTTTGCCGAGGCACAAGATTTTTGCCGTAAAGTAACTCTCTTGATGAGACAAGCAAAATTGATCAAGGGAAACCAAGTCATACGTTTGCCGTCAGAAGCCGAATGGGAATATTTTGCTCGAGCAGGAACTCAAACGATCTATAGCTTCGGTGATTCCGTTGACAAACTAAATGACTACGGCTGGCACAACGGAAATGCCGCCGGGAACGATCCCCCAGTCGGGGCTAAAAAACCAAACCCCTGGGGACTCTATGACATCCACGGGTATTTATGGGAATGGTGTTTGGACACTGGGCACAATGACTACGATCAAGCGCCCGCAGATGGCTCCGCTTGGATTGCCACGAAGAGCAAAACTCGCATCGCTCGCGGCGGGAGCTGGAAAGATAAACCGCTAAAGCTGACTAGCAGTTTTCGTTTTATCGTTCCCGCTGACCATAAAGACGACGCACTGGGCCTGCGGTGCGTATTGACGGCTGAAAAATAGCACTCGTAATAGGAAACATCGGGGATTTGAAATCTTAACCATTTCGGTCCATAATAATTTCCGCTAGACGTGTCTCGCGGTGTTTACTTCTCTCTTTTCACCTTAAAGCTATTACTATGGTCAACATCTACCGCTATCTCAACGTTCTGCCACTGCTTGTAACGGTACTCTTCTTCACGGGTTGTGATTCCGACGAAAAAGCATCGCCGCCGCCACCACCAATTGTTGACAACTCGTCCACTGCTGCAAATACCGAGGATATAACCGATCCTTCGGGCGCGACACCAGTAACAAACATCCATGGCAGTAACTCCGCAGATACTTCGGTTATCCTCGATGATTTCCAGTTCGCTGTTCTGGCACGGCCCACAAAAATCATGGCTTCCAAACTCGTCGCTCCGATCATGGACGCTTTGTTGTCCGCCGCCCCAGACAATCAAAATCCACTAAGCCAATTACAAGCCCAGACCGGAATCGCTGTTACGCAAATCGAGCGCGTGTTGGTACTTGGTAGTATTCCAATTCCAGAAAACAATGACGAGTCTATTATTGATGAACCGCAAGCGATAACAACTGAAACCATCGTTGAAAATCAACCGACTCCTGATTCCGACGCTGAACCTATGCCCGACACCGGCGATGAACAGACACTTCCAACTCCTAAGTATGGAGTTGTCATTACACTACTCGAGGACGCCAATACCGATTCACTCATCACCAAGCTAAAAGATAGTGGGTTCGAAGCGACAAACGAAGATGGGTATGAAGTCTGGCAGAACAGTTTTAGCGACGAGCTTGCCATTCACGTCAAAGATAGTTCTACGATCATGTTGGGCTCAAAACCTGAGCTAATGCAAATGGTCGCCGGCTTTGGCGGTGATAACGCACTTTCTCAACTCGTCTCTTCTCTGAGCGAAGATAACCTGCTGGTCGTAGCGACTGAAACAAAATCGGTTTTTGACTCTGTACCGGAATGGGCCTTCAACGAACTTTACAAGGAGACACCTCAACTGGCACCCGTAGTCGCTTTCATGAAAAAGGTAAGCTCATCGGCGATTGCTATCAATCCAGATTCAAACACTCCCATCTTCATCGAGCTCATGACGCCCGATGAGGAATCGACGATCGATGTATTTACCCAGGTTAACTTTTTTGCGTCACTTGGGAAAAGCATCTTGCCAAATCAAGTGCGGCAATTCGAATCCAACCCCAATGCGGAACCGGAAATGATTGAGGCTTTAAAGATGGCCAACATACTTGTGCAAAACATCAGTGTGACAAAAACGGACAACACCATAACGGTTTCCTTAGAAACCAATGACGCCTTACGTGCTCAATTAATTAAGTTCGTTAAAATGGGGATTGCAAATGCCCAGGAAAAAGCTGTCTTGGAAGTACCCGCCAGCAGCCCACAATAATATTTTTGCAATTCCCACTCTTTCTATGTTTCGCTTTTCACGCGAACGATTGACCATGATCAAAATATCTACCATCGCCGCTTGTTTTTTGGCTGCATTATGTTTGTCCACCTCAGCTGCTGACCACACATATAACTGGTCCGCCACACACTCACGAACTTGGGCTGGCTCCGAGTTTTGGGCGAACCGCTTACAAGATTGGGCCGTGCGTGATGGCCGCTTAGAATGCATCGCGGACGAATCTCGCCTCGGCGTTCGCACCCTGCATACACTGACGCATCGATTAAACGATCAAGCGGGACGATTTCAACTCGATATAACTCTGGGCCTAACAAATGAAAATCCAGCGTCCGTCAACCCGCATGGATTAGCTGGATTTCTAATCGGGGTCGGCGGCGATTCTATGGACTACCGTGCAGCAGCAATCGTTCACCAGTACCGAGGTGCTGGGGCGGGGATTCTCGCGGGCGTACGCCCCAACGGTTCTCTGGTCATCCAAGATTTCGAACAACTCGGGACCCTCCAGTATGTCGCTGACGTACCCAGCGGTACGTTAAACCGCGAAAAGTGGAAAATCGTCGATGTTGATAGTATTGAAACCGGATCACCGGCCGCGAATATACTCGACGGCAATGACAATACAATCTGGCACACGCAATGGAAAACAGCCAAACCGAAACACCCGCATCACGTTTCGATCGATATGGGTCAAGCAAATGTGATTAATGGTTTCGCCTATCAGCCTCGGAAAAGCAACGTTACTGGGCGGATCCTAAAATACGAATTTTATATAAGTGCCGACGGTGAAACTTGGGGTGACCCCCTCGCCTCTGGATCGCTGCCTGACGGTGGCGACCTGCAACAAATATCTTTCGAACCCGTCAAAGGCCGCTTTCTGAAGCTCGTCGCGCTGTCATCGCATTTGGATCGACCAAGTACCGTGATGGCTGAATTCTATGCCTTGGGACAACAAGGCGCTGTCCTCAAACCTGCTCCTCCTGTTATTGATACGCTGGTGGGACACCGGTTGCGATTGCACGGTTTTGTACGCCCGGAACAAGACCAAGCGACACTCACACTCGATTTGATCAATATTGCCAGCGGCGATGTCGTGCAAAGCCTTTCCTACCAAACGGAGACGACTCGTCTTATTGGAAATGTAGCACTTGTTTCACACCCAGGTCAGGTCTCCACTACCCGACCTGGATGTCGATTTTGGTTTCAAGATTGGAAATTGCGGGGAAATAAAATATCTGCGTTTTCGCAACGGCGCTTAGGTCCCGTAATCGGAGCACAGCATACCTTGAGTCGCAATCGATTGAAATTAACCGCACAAATGGCACCGATCGGTACAGACGACGTTCAAGAAGTACATTTAGAGTTCCAGCGAGACGACCAGTGGGTTCGGGTTGCGACAACTAAGATCATTGTTCCTGGTTATACCGCACCGTTTGCGATTGATAATTGGGACTCGAATAAGACAACGCCCTATCGAGTTATCTATGAAACCCGTGATCGCAGTGACCAGTTACAAACCTCCGCGTTTACCGGCACCATCAAGCGAGATCCGATCGACAAACAACAAATCATTGTCGCGGGCTTTACGGGCAACCACAATGTCTCGCACGGCATCGGACGCCAACCGTTCGACTGGCGAAACGGCATGTGGTTCCCTCATCAAGAAGTCTCCGACCACGTCACAGCACACAAACCCGATGTGTTGTTTTTCTCGGGGGATCAACTTTACGAAGGTCGCAGCCCAACTTTCCCGGATACTCAAAACATCCTTTTAGATTATCTCTACAAGTGGTATCTCTGGTCTTGGGCATACCGTGACCTCACTCGTGACATTCCCACCGTAACGATCCCTGATGACCACGATGTTTTTCAGGGGAATGTATGGGGTGAAGGTGGACGCAAGGCAGTCCGAGATCACTTTGGTGGCTATGTCCACCCAGCCGAATTCGTGAAGATGGTCGACCGCACTCAAACTAGTCATTTACCGGATGCTTACGACCCTACCAAAATCGACCAAGGCATTGGCGTGTACTATACCAGCATGACCTATGGCCGCATTAGCTTTGCCATTCTAGAAGACCGCAAGTTCAAATCTGGCTGTGCCGGTCGCCTGCCGCCTACCGGAACGGCTCGACCAGACCATATTAACAATCCCGAGTTTGATGTCTTGAAAGCGGACGTACCCGGATTAAAGCTACTAGGCGATCGACAGTTGACATTTTTGGAACACTGGAGCGGCGACTGGAAGGGGGCCGATATGAAAATGGCGCTGTCCCAGACCATCTTCGCGAACATGGCTACACATCATGGCGGAGGTTTGCAGTACTTGATCGCCGACCTCGATTCCAATGGCTGGCCACAAACAGGCCGCAATAAAGCGATAAGTGCATTGCGTAAAGGATTCGCATTTCACTTAGCCGGAGACCAGCATTTGGCGACCATCGTACACCACGGAGTGGAAGAACATAATAATTCCATTTGGTCCTTTTGCGTGCCCTCTATTGCAAATTTTTACCCGCGAATGTGGCAACCTAAAGTTGCTGGAATAAATCGTCCCGCGGGAGCACCGCCATGGCAAGGTGAGCATTTCGACGGATTTGGTAATCGAGTGACTGTTTATGCGGCAACCAACCCTGGGCCGGATATGGGACGAGAGCCTAAGGCATTGCACAACGGCATGCCCGGGTATGGAATCGTCATCATGGATAAAGATAAACGAACAATAAAAATGGAATGCTGGCCCCGCTTCGCGGATCCAACTGACCCCACAGCGCGGCCCTATCCTGGTTGGCCTAAAACAATTAACCAGACCGATAACTACCTGCGAAAAGCTGTGGCGTTCCTACCGACGATTGAAACCGATATCGATAATCCAGTCATCCAAGTCGTTAATGACAAAACAGCAGAGGTCATTTACACAATTCGCATCAACGGTCGACAATTCCGTCCCAAAGTCTTTGCCGCGGGAACCTATACCATTGTTGTCAGTGAGCCGGACAAAGGCTGGACTCAATCGTTTAAAAATATCAAAGCGACCACGGATGCTAATGGAACCATTGAAGTGGGGCTGACCCCTTAATCTTTGGTCGGAGGACCATTGACAGCAAATTCCATGATCCGTATTGCCCGTCCCTGACTTTGCGCGTCGGTGGCCTTGCTAATCCGTATTGTCAATACATGGGAGCCCGCATTCAGGTCTTCGGCAAAAACAACGGTTCGGGGGTAATGGAGGCCTCGGCTATGGTGGTGGTAAAAATTAACGCTTCGCCAGGAACCGCCATCCACTTGTACTTCCACCACTCCGGCATCGGGCCCTGCTAGCACAAAAGCTCCCATAAACGTGCCCTCAAATGTAAAACGAAATTCGCTCCCTGGTTTTTGACCATGGAGTAACGGTGCACCGCCAAATCGATTTCGAAAACTGCCTTTGATCTCTTTCCATGCCGGCTCCGAAAACTGCCAATCCGCTCCCCGTTGAGCTTTTTGAGGGCTGACAAAATGTCCGTATACATAGCTCTTGGCGTCCAACAGGGCCGCCGCCTGAAAATGAGGTGTGACCTCAGTCGCTGGTTTTTTCCATCCCTGCTGTAGTAGTTTGACCAGCATTAATTGACAAATCGCGTTCCCGTAAGGTTTCGGATGCACTCCGCCATACATCGCCCAAGTCGTTTTTTTTGTATCAATCAACTGGGTAATTTCGCTGCAAAGATCGTTTGTAGAAATATGGTGATGTTTACAAACTGCATTATGTGCCGCCATAGATACTGGTGTCTCACCTTTTCTAAGTCGGTCCATCATGCCAGGATTGGCAAAATGCGTGACAATGATATCCGCATGCGGGTTATGCCGTCGCACATGAGCAATCATCCCTTCCATACCACGTACGGCATGTGCGAAGTCAAATCCCGCATCTTGGTCATCATTCACCGCAAACTCAATAAACAGCAGGTCCACCGGCCCTTTTGATAAGACGTCGCGTTGAATCCGGTAGGCACCGGTCATTGAACATGTTGAGGAGATGCCGGCATTGGTAACAGTGAACTGAGTTGCCGGAAATTGCTGCTGTAAATAAGCGCTCATTAACGGCCGATAGCCGTTCATTTCGGTAATACTACCGCCGATAAAGGCGACATGCCCCCGCTTGGTGGACTCAAACACATGCTTGCTATTGGTCAACGATCCCCGCAGGTGATAGTGATCATCGGAAACATCGGGCAAATCCTCAGCGACAACAGTGATCGAGAGTGTCAGTAAGGCGAAGGCAACGCACATCATTTTAAGAAAGGACATCAGGCAATAATTTCATTAACAATTCGAGCATCGGACACGACCAGTTTTTGTTCCTGGCCGTTATGTAAATAATACAGTTCGTTATGATCAAGTCCAAAGAGATGCAACACGGTGGCTTGATAGTCATTGGGTTTTACAATATTTTCTACAGCCCGATGTCCGACATCATCTGTGTTTCCGTACGTCATACCGCCTTGAATCCCACCTCCGGCAAGCCACGTGCTAAAGCCCTGGCCATTATGATCGCGGCCACCTGTCTTCGGATCCCCTTCCATGACGGGCAGTCTTCCAATTTCTCCCCCCCAATGTACAAGCACCTCATCCAGCATCCCCCGCTGTTTCAGATCTTTTACTAATCCTGATGAGGGAACATCAGTCTTGCGGCAAGCACTGGGAAGTGCATTAATCAGGTTCGTATGGTTATCCCATGGCTGGCCGGAATGAAACAATTGCACAAACCGTACACCACGTTCCACCATCCGCCTCGCGATCAGACAGCGCGTCCCATAATCCCGTGTGACATCCTGATCAATGCCATACAATTGCTGTGTCGCTTTGGTTTCTTGAGAAATGTCGAGTGCTTCACGGGCCGAATCCTGCATCCGTGCCGCCAATTCATAACTCGCAATCCTTGCCTCTAAATCGTGTTCGCCCGGGTGTTTGTCCAAATGCCGTCGATTGATTTTATTGAGAAACGAGAGATTGGAAGCCTGAACGGTCCCTTGTAAATGTGCCGGCGCCGCCAGATTGAGAATTCGTGGTTCTTTCGGTCGCAGAACCGTTCCCTGAAATAAAGATGGCATCCAGCCATTGGACCAGTTATGTGTGCTGTCCACTGGCGTTCCAGCCGGATCGGTAAGCACCATATAAGCGGGTAAATTCTGAGAGACCGAGCCCAACCCATAGGTGATCCAGCTGCCCAGCGATGGTCGTCCGGTTACCCCCGCAATACCAGCATTCATATAGCGGATTGAAACTTCATGGCCATTATGGCCCGTGTGCATTGAACGAATGACACAAACATCGTCCACGATAGAACTCAGTCCAGGCAATAGCTCGGAAATTTCTGTACCACATTCACCATGTTTACTGAACTTGAAGCTGGAGCCCTTCAGCGTCTTGGTCGCCCGTTTAATAAAGCTAAAGCCAACTTCGCCGTCATAGGTTTTCCCATCCAGTCGCGTCAATTCCGGCTTGGGATCCATGAGTTCCATATGGGCCGGACCGCCATGCTGAAATAGCGAAATCATCGCTTTGGCTGTTGGGTGACCATGCGGCTTGCGCGGCTGCATATCATAAGTGACGGGCGCCTGTTGTACATTCTTGGGTACAGCCAACAGATTTTCTTCGCCTAGCAACGTTGCTAGCGCGACCATGCCCACGCCCATCGCATTTTCCGATAGAAACTGACGACGATTTACTTCCCGGTTTGTTCCAGAGGGCGACATCTTTTACTCGATATATAAAAACTGATTGGATCCCAATAAGGCCTGGCAATAATTTGTCATAGCCTGAGACAGCGGAGTCTTATGGTTTTGGCTGCGTAACAAACTTAACTGTTCACGAATAAATTCAATCGACACCTGTAACTCTTCTGCGGTGGCCCGGCGTCCGTAGGCTAACAGCCAACCATAGGCCAGTTGCTGACCAACCGTAGCTTTTTGTTCATAGGCATTGGGTTCCAACGGTCCATGAAAATCCGTTGTCGAGTCCCATGAACGATTGTCTTCGTCTTGACCGACAATCAAAATTTCATATCGATTGGAAAAGCTATCGGAGGTATGCGACGCTTGTGCATCAACGACCGCGTCAATAATATCCCCGACTTCCACATCCACCGTCAATTCGTACGCCTGTGTCGAATTATGAGCGACCCATCTACCCAAAAGTCCCTGACGGCTGCTGATCATCGACAAGCGGATCCCGTCTCCATTATCGGTTCCATGGTTCAACGTCCCTTTGATTTGTAGTTTTCCCTGAACAGGCGAAGTCCAGCGACGTATCGGATGGAGCTTGGGTAAAGCGGCATGACCCCCGGTCGCGGTGATGAAGGAAAAGGACGTGACTTTGTCCGGCAGCATTTCACTACCGCTCCACCGTCCTTTTCCAAAATAGGGGAAGTCCGTAAAGGCAGCCTTTGCGATTTGATCGCCCTGGGCCTCGTCAATCCCTCCGTATCCGTACCGCCAGGGATTCGAATTCACGATTTCGTTTTCCTTTGTTCGAAAGGTAACGGCGGCCACATCTTCTAGCGGTATTTGCTGAGCGGCTTCTTCGTTCAATCGCTCGGCAAACGCTTTTGAAAATCCTAGGATGAATTCACTATTCATCAACATCAAAGATTGAGTCGCAACTGTCGAGTGTGAGCGATCGGTACAGTTGACTTCCATATCCGGTGCGTCAAAGGACTTGAGGATAGCAACTGGTTGCGTGCGTCGTACCTGTACATAGATACTACGTCGCTGCGAGTCCCCCATAATCACGATCTGACCTGTGGCGTCCGCGCTAACTTCTACCGCAGGTCCAAATTGTGTTTTATCCAATCGGCCACTAACGGCAAGAATTGAATCGCGAATCGTCTCGGCTTCCAGTCGATGAACGGGAAAGTGGGAATGCAATTGGTTGGAGCTATCAACACTATCGGCCTGTGGCGTACGCCGGGCTTGTTGCCGATAGACGGTCGACGTCATGATCTTGCGATGCAGATGTTTGAGGCTCCAACCCTTGGACATAAACTCATCCGCCAACCAATCTAACAGCTCGGGATTGCTCGGTTTGGTACCTAGTTTTCCAAATTCGCCTGTCGTCGAAACCAAGCCTTTGCCAAAATGTAACATCCAGAATCGATTGACAAGGACACGCGCAACCAATGGATGACGGCCACTCGTCAAGTACCGTGCATAGGCTAACCGCCTTCCCGACGAGGGCAAGCTCGGATCGTTATCCGTAATCTGCAACGGACTGTCTGGTGCGGCAGCTACCGTCAAACCACCGGGCTTAACTTCATGTTGCGGCTGGCGATAATCGCCGCGATAAAACAACAATGTTGGATTGATTTTTTGTTGTTTTTCTGTGACGGCTCGAACATATTTATGCTCCGGCTTCGCCGCTCGTATCTTCGCGATGTCAGCGTCCATCTCCTTGAGTTTGTCGGCGTGGTCTTGGTTGTATTGGTACAATACCCCCGGACTTAACTTAGCAATATTTGGATTATCGGCTAACGCTTTCTTATGTTCTGCGGTGCGTTTATCAGCAGCTAAACCATGGGCTTCTTTTAATAGAGCACGCTTTGATTCTTCAACTTTGTCCAGTTCCAGCTTTAACACTTCCGCCATATACTCGCTTTGCTTCTCACTGCGTTCCTTTACTTTCACGGCCGCCTGTTTTTCAATTTCGGCGGCTTGAGCATGATCCTCATCGGTATATAACGATATAGCGCGTCCACTGGGCACGTGCCACTGCTTCGGATCCAAGGCAGGTTCAAACACGGCGCGAATGCGATAGTAGTCCTCTTGGGAAATCGGGTCATAACGATGGTCATGACACTGGGCACAACCGACCGACAAACCCAATAGAGAAGTCGACACCATTTTGATCGTGTCGGTAACAACTTGATTACGAACAACGTCTTTGTTCTCTTGTCCGGTACCATCTGCGACCATTCGCAGAAAACCGGTCGCTGTTAGGCGTGCGATTTCGTCGTTAGTCATATTTGAATAGGGCGGGGTAACCAGTTCATCGCCAGCCAACTGCCAAACAATAAATTGATCCATCGCCATGTCATTGTTAAAAGCGTTGATTACCCAATCCCGATACTGGAATGCCCATTTACGTGTTTGGTCACTGTTGGAGTATCCCTCCGAATCAGCATAGCCTGCGATATCCAGCCAATGTCGTCCCCACCGTTCGCCATAATGCTTGGACGCCAGCAGGCGATCGATTGCTTTTTCCCAAGCATCACTGTCTGTATCGTCTAAGAACTGTTGTATCTGCTTGGTGGTCGGTGGCAAACCTGTTAAATCCAACGCCGCCCGCCTAATTAATGTTTGTCGATCCGCGTCCGCCGCAAAATGCAAATTATGCTGTTGCATCGCGGCTAATAACAGCGCGTCAATTGGGGTGCGGACGCGATCCGCATTGTTTACCGTTGGCACGGCGGGACGAACAATTGTTTGAAAGGCCCAATACGCTCGTTCTTCAGCACTGACACCCAAGCCTGGACCAATTGATGCGGGTTCAGGGCGTACTGTTTTCGCGCCCTCTTGTATCCATTGCTGTAAGATCGCAATCTTATCTTCAGGTACGCGATGCTCGCCGGGCGGCATCTCACCCTCTTTTACTCGCTGCAGTAAATAACTCCCAGCAGCATCCCCTTTAACTATCGCTGGGCCTGAATCGCCACCTTTCTCCATGAAATGCACGAGCCGTAAATCAAGCTCACCTGATAGTTTCTCCGTCGCTCCATGACAATCAAAACAGTATGTGCGAAATAGCGGCCGAATATCACCTTCAAAGGTGAGGCCCGTATCATCGGCTGCGCAAGCAACACTAATACAAGCAGCGACGGCGGATGCTGCGATCCAAACGAGTTTTTGTAATATACGCATAGGAGAATACTTGTTGGGGTCTCGGGAAGAGTTGTAAATCGACACGAGGCTACGCGTCTCACTTACCACTATCCTCTATAATAGCGAACAACCACGCCCTTAACAAATAGCTCTTTTGCGGTGTAAGCAATTCAATCATGTCTGTAGTACTCGGTTTAGACATAGGAACAACCACAATTACCGCCTTAGCACTCGATGCCAAGAGCGGGCAAACCATCGCTTTTCATAGCGTTGCTAATAAAACACAAGTCATTAAGCCAGCGACAGACCCTCAAGGTCGTAGTGAATGGGATGCGGTATTGATCTTGCAGCGTGCTGCCGACTGTCTGCGTAACGTCGCTCAAGAACTTGGAGACCGTGTCTCCGACGTCTCTGGCCTAGGAATCACTGGGCAGCAACATGGCGTCGTATTAGTCGACCAAGATCTACACTGCGTCACATCCTATATCAACTGGCAAGACCGCCGTGGGGAAATGTCTGCGAGTGACCTCGATGGTAACCATGACACATTTATCGATTTCGCCCTCGGTCTTATCGGTACCGATACACAGCAGCGGCACGGCTGCCAACTAGCAACAGGATATATGGGATGCACGCTCGCTTGGTTGCATCACTATGATTGTTTGCCCAGTGGCGAAAACACTGCTGCATTTATTATGGACTATGTCGCTGCGACATTTGCTGCAAGTAAAATAGTCAGCAGTCCGAGTAGTGCAGCCAGCAGTGGTATTTTTGATGTTCATCAACAAGCTTGGAATCTAAACGCCATCAACGCATTGGGGCTATCATCGGATATTTTTCCCGCGATCGGCAAAGCTACAGACGTACTTGGTGGCCTCAGCGAAGAATGGGCTACAACCATGCACTTGCCAGAGGGTATTCCTGTCTTCGTGGCCTGTGGAGATAATCAAGCGAGTTTTGTGGGCACCGTAACGGATTCCAAAACACAATTGCTTATCAACGTCGGAACGGGCGGTCAAGTTGCTATGTTCAGCGAGACCGCCGTAGACCATCCGGACTTAGAAGTACGACCATTTCCATTGGGTGGCTATTTGCTCGTAAATGCGGGTTTGTGTGGGGGCCGTAGTTTTGCGGAGCTCGAAAGATTTTTCGCGGCAACTCTACGTGACTTCACCGGCAGTGCCCCTAGTGACGATTTGTTTCATCAAATGTGTGAACTAGCTAACGCGGTTCCCGCCGGATCCGATGGCTTGCGATGCTCGCCATTGTTCACCGGCACACGCAGCCGCCCCGAACTACGAGCTTCTTGGGAGCACGTAGGACTGGATAATTTTACCGCGGGACATCTTGTTCGAGCATTGCTCGAAGGTATGGCTCGAGTGTTCAGCGACGGGTATGCGATAATGAAAGAGGTTACAGGATGCGAAATGACTCATATTGTCGGTGCAGGAAACGGTTTGCGGAAAAATGCTTTGCTCCGTGAATGCGTTGAACTAGAACTCCAGTTACCACTACAGATAGCCGCCGCCCGAGAAGAAGCTTGCATCGGTGCAGCTATGATCGCAGCCATAGGTTTGCAGATCGACCGGTAGGCCTACGCGATATTAGGAAACAATCTCAATCGGCAACATACTACCGCCGTTTGTCGATAACAGGCTGCCCCTACAAAAAACTTGTCCTTTTCGGATTTGATAAACATAACCAAACCGAATAACATACTCAGCTCATCCACCCCTAGCGGTGATCCCAATGGCTATACAAAACGTCCGTCAAGCGATTCACGATCTCCGGGTTTGTTTTCGCTAAATTATCAAGCTCGTGTGGGTCTATCAATAAGTTATATAATTGCGGACCTGCGGCTTTGTCGACGTGGGTTGCTTTATAACGATTCACGATACCGTCATAGCTCAATAATAACTTGTAGTTACCTTGGATCACCCAGCGATATAGTAACGTCTTATTAATATCATCCAAATCGATAATATCATGCGCATAGGATTCACCGAACAGCGCTTGATGGCCAGGAATGATGTTTTGGGCCACCGCGACGAGATTCTTTCCAGCCATCGCCGACGTTGGCTGCGAGCCACATATTTCTAAAATAGTTGGCACAACATCAATACTGCTCACAAGTTGTCCCCGCATTCCAGGCTTCACATGACCTGGCCAGCGCACCATTATCGGCGTACGCGTACCGCCTTCGTTAGCGGTCTGTTTCGAACGGGGGGCATATTGAGTCCTCCAGCCTGCCGGCAGTTTCATGTCTGGCGTGCGTTGAATCCAGCCATTATCGGTCACATAAATAATCACCGTGTTCTTACGCAGTCCCTGTTGATCAACAAAACCGAGAAGCTCACCACAAGTTTCATCGAACCAATCACACATCGCGTAATACTTTGCAAGCTGCACCGGCCGTTTACCATCTAAGTACTTATCTAAGATCCGCTTTGGCGGATTGTGCGGCGTGTGTGGTAGAAACGGTGCGTACCACACAAAAAACGGCTTCTCTTTTGCCTGAGCTTCTTCAATAAATTCTTTGACGGGGGCCAAACCGTCACGCCCAATCTTTAGCCCCAAGTCGCCGTGTCGACCGCCACGCGTCGGATCACCATGGGTCATTCCATGTGTAAAACCACCACGACTGTGGTGACCTTCCCACCACTTACCACTCTGGTGACTCAAATATCCTTGCTCGCTTAACAATTGCGGGGCCGTCGCATGTTTATCAATATTTGCAATCAGTTTATTTCGTAGTGCCTGATATTCACCAGGTTTTGCACCTGCTCCTAGTGGGGCTGGATCATTGCCGACGATGTGGTGTTGATGCGGGTATAAGCCCGTAATCAACGTTGCCAATGAACTGCGACATAGTGCCTGCGGAACATAACCGCGTTTGAACGTGGCGCTTTCTCGAGCGAGCTGGTCTAGGTGCGGTGTTTGGATTACTGGATGCGCCATGAACCCGTAATCGGTAAACGCTTGGTCGTCTGAAATCAACAAAATCACATTTGGCTGAGCGGACTCTTTGGGTGGATTCGGTTTTCGCGGTGGTACAACCGGCGGTTTCTTCGTAGGTGGTTTCTTCGCAGGTGGTTTTTTGGCAGCTCGTAAATCAGCTAGCGTTGGAATTAGCTCGTGGCTATATTCCCCACCATAGGATTCTCTCAAAATCGCGTTTCGCTTTCGCATTTGCTGCAAACGATCCTGATACTCTGGGTCCTTCGCTAGATTCCGCAGTTGATCGGGATCTGTCTGCAAGTCATGCAAAAACTCGAAATCGTTTTCAAAATAGCTCGCGTAAACCCAACGCTGCCCTCGAACGCCTTCCCATTTTGGAATTCGGCCAGGCACATGAAACAGATGTTCACAAAAGAAATCTTGACGCCATGCATTAAATTGACGCCCGGCAACAATTGAATTCAACTCGTGCCCTTGGTATTGTTCCGGCAATTCAATTCCAGCGGCCGCCACAAATGTACTAGCCAGATCTATATTCAACACGACTTCATCGCGCACCTGAGGTTTGAGACCACCGCGTGGATCATGAATAATCAATGGCACTCGCAACGATTCTTCATAATGAGACCACTTTCCAGCAAAGCCTCGCTGACCCATGTAATAACCATTATCACCTGTGTATATAACAATCGTATTTTCAGCCAAGCCTTCCTTTTCCAGTGCTGCCGCCACTCTGCCCACCACATGATCAATTCCGCTGAGCATACGATAATAGGAACGTATGTTTTTGTCATATTTTTCGGCTGTATCCCAACGCCAGAAATACCGTTCGCGATTGAGACTCGTGCGAAGAAATTCCGGTTGGCTTTCAAAGATCGCTGGGTCTGAAAGGCGTGGCGGAGGGATCTCGCTATCGCGGTACATGCCGTCAACAACTTTGGGCCAAGGAAAATGATCGACTTTGTCTCTATCTTCCGCATGAGTCGCATTGAAGCTGATTGACAGCATAAAAGGTGCATCGCCGCTACTCTGAATAAACTCAATGGCCGCGTCACCAGCTAGTTGAGTCGTATGTCGCAGCGTACCGTCGGGCTGCTTTTTAAAATAAGGCCCGCGATTTATCGGACGGAAAAAGTCAAAGGCCTGGTTAGTTCCACCCTCAAATCCAACTCCAAACTTACCCACAAAACCTGTACGGTAGCCGTTTGCCTTGAGAACCGCGGGGTAGCTATTCTTTACAAGGTCCTGAGCGATTGGCGGAGTGCCGAAGGTATAGTGATGAGTGCGTTCGACAAGCCCTGTAAAAATGGACGCTCGGCTCGCTGCACAAATCGAAGTCGTTACAAATGCATTTGTAAATCGAGTGCCGGTAGCGGCGAGTTTATCGATATTTGGCGTTTTTGTTATCGGGTGCCCATAGCAGCCGAGTTGGTCATTGCGTTGATCATCCGCTAGGAAGAATACAATATTGGGCTGCTTCGCAGCTAGCAGTGCATTACCACTGTTTGTGACAAACCCAAAAGCGCACAACGCGTACAACAACCACTTAAAGTAACTAGACATTTCGTTTGTACTGGCAACGAATGCCAGCCCCCGTTTGAATTAATTTAGAACACGGATGTGTAGTCGTTCTCTGTCATCCGCAAATATATAGAGATCACTCGCTGCTATGGCCGTTAGCCAATCGTAAGACGCTCTTCCCAGCCTTCGTGATATTCACGCTTCCAGAGTGCAGCAGCCTCTTTATCGCCAAGCACGCGTCCCGTTTTTACATCACAGTCGACCACTCGTCCGACTCGGTGAGCAATGTTCCCTAAATGGCAGAGCAAGGTGCTGCGATGACCAATTTCGATTTCAGCATTTAGTTTAGAAGAATCTCCGGATTGGATGCTCTTGATGAGATTATCCACATGTTCCGGTTGGCCCTGTCCGCTACTTGCAGTCTTAACCTCTTTGTTACTGCCGTCCTTAACCGTATATCCACCGGCACTGTGAAATTCGACCGAGCCTTTATCGCCATAAACGGTAACAAATCCGCCGCCATTTCGATTACAACTGCTACCGAACCACGTCACATGCCCATGGTCGCCAAATTCATAAGAAACCGTATTGGTGTCTGGCGTTTGTTGGTCATCGTCGAAGTAATAACGATCGCCGGTCGAAGTAACTCGCGTCGGGAATTCTGCTTGCAGCGCCCAACGTGCCATGTCCAAGGTGTGAATTCCATTATTACCAAGTTCGCCATTGCCATAATGCCAGAACCAGTGCCAATTGTAATGTACGCGATTATCTACATAGGGTTGTCGCGGAGCGGGACCTTGCCAGCGGTCATAATCGATGTGCTCTGGGACTTCCGCTGGTTTCCCGGTGCCAATACTGCCACGTTGACTGAAGTAATAACAGTTCACCGCATGTACTTTACCAATCCCGCCGCTGTGAATGAATTCCATACCTTCGATAATCGCGGGGCTACTGCGACGTTGGGTGCCAATCTGAACACACACGTTATTTTTCCGCGCCGCGGCAATTTGTTGTTCACCTTCCCAAGGATTTTGACAACACGGTTTTTCAACATACACATGTTTACCCGCTTCTGCGGCAACAATAGTAGCTGGTGCGTGCCAGTGGTTTGGTGCGGCACACACTAATATATCAACATCATCATCCGCGATAATATCTTCCCACTTGGTAATCGCCTGAGGTGTATATCCAACAGCTCCTTGAACTAGTTTCGCAGCACTGGCAGCTCGCTGGATATCCACATCACACACATACTTCACAACAACATCCGAATGTTTAGCAAACGTATCCACCAAACTCCGCCCGCGCTGCATCCCCATCACGCCAACGACTAGTTTTCCATCTGCTTGCTTTGCATTCACTGTACTTGTTGCGACCGCTGATGTAGCAACAGCACTCGCTGCTAAGAAATCACGTCGCGGCATGTTTTGGTTCGACGTGTTATTTGGTTTTTTCATTTTTGGCCTCGAGATAATCGCTCAAAATCTTTTATATAAGGGCGCCATCGCCAAATGGCTAGTATTAACCCATCAGTTCGCGGATTGGAGTCGGATCACTAACAATATGTGTAGGTCTGCCCTGTGGAGTATACAGCAGTTTGGCAGGATCTATACCAAGTTTAGCGTAAACCGTAGACACAAAATTCTCTGGGCTCTTTACGTTTTCAAAGGCGGAATAGCCCTTACGATCTGTGGCGCCGACAACAACACCGCCAGGAGTACCACCACCGGCCATCAACACACTCATGGCATTCGCCCAGTGATCTCGGCCGGCCTTCGTTTGCCCTGATAAGGTAGACAGCTTTGGAGTCCGTCCAAATTCGCCTAGGGCGAGCACTAATGTATCTTCCAACATACCGCGTTCATCAAGATCTTCGATTAGCGTCGCAACCGTTTGGTCCCACGTCGGCAACCGCGTACCGAGTGCACCAAACAAATTCGAGTGGCTATCCCAACCACCGTCGTAAACGGTGACGAACGGTACGCCTGCTTCGACCAACCGCCGCGCAAGCAAGCAGCGTTGACCGAATGAATTCCGATAATATCGATCCCGCATTTCATCCGGTTCTAACGATATATCAAAGGCACGCTGTGCCTCCGGCGAGGTAACTACATTGAACCCTTGTTCATAATAATCATCTAAGGCCGCTGCCGGATCGCCGGACGCTGTATTATTTAAACGCTGCATCTTATCAAGCAGCACTCGAACATTTCGCCGCGATTGAAAATCACCTTCCGTCAAACCTTTAGGAACGGCAACGTCGCGCACTCGAAAATTCGCTTGATGTGGATCATCCGCAACAACAAACGGTGCATGATTGGCACCTAGGAAGTTAGGCCCACCACTGCGCGACATACGTGGCATCGAGAAGTAATTAGGCAGGTGGTTTTTACCACCTAATTCGTGACTAACCACTGATCCCATACTCGGGTGAAAACTAACAAATGCTCCACATCCCACAGGGATACGCGGCGGAGCACCGGTTGTCATATAGTGATTGCCTGCTCCGTGATTGCCTTGGTTATGACGAATGGAACGAATCATCGCATATTTATCACTAATCGCGGCTAAGCGTTTCATGTGTTCTGAGTAATGGATGCTCGTGTTACAAGTTGCGACCGTACCAAAATCACCGCGGATTTCAGAAGGAGCATCGGGTTTGGGGTCAAACGTTTCAAAATGCGTAGGACCGCCATCCATCCAAATCAAAATACAACGTTTAGCCGATTGTCGACGCGGACCATCGACTGCCGCAACAGCTTGATTACGCAAGGCGTTTACTAAGCCACCACCAAACAGGCCGCCTAAGCCTAATTTGAGAGAATGGCGACGAGTAATTCCGGCGCAGTTCGAATATTTTGTCATGATTTGGTTTGCCTATAACTTGTGAGGACGTTTGAATCTATACCTATATAATATCGGATAACGCCGTGGCGGGCGAAGGTTAATTATGTACGTGTTGCCGAAATTCACTCCCTATTAGGACTATTTGGGCCTTTTCGACCAAACCTTATTACTCAGCTTTAGGCCACAAGGCATAGCCTGCAACCTTGGTTCGCACTTGCCACAGTGTTTTTCCGGCGGTGATATATAGAGTTTTCATATCCGAGCCCCCAAAACAGCAATTGGTAATCATATCCTCGGGAACTTTGATTACTTCCAGCAGCTTACCTGCTGGTGAAAATACATAGACCCCAGCAGTATTATCGAGGTTTTGTAGTGGATATTTTCGGTTCGCTCCGGCGGTCACATATAAGTTGCCGACACTATCCATACACATGCCATCGCCGCCACGACCGCCACCGAAATCATGTAATTCCCGTGGTTTACCGGTGGCGAGTCCTACATCATCTAAAGTAACCGCCCACAGTTTTCGTTGCGGCACCGTTGGGTTGTTGTCGACGACATAGAGCGTTTTTTCGTCTTGAGTGATCGAGATACCATTCGGGCGAGAGACTGTCTTATTATCCAAAATACGAACTAAGCCGGTACCATCTGAATTCACTCGATAAACACCTTCTACCTTCAGCTCTAGCATACTGCGATCGGGGGAATAGTATGGATCGGTAAAGTAAATTCGGCCCGCTTTATCGATACATAGGTCGTTGGGACTGTTAAAGCGATTGCCTTCATAGTTATCCACAATGACTGTTGACTCTTTGCTTATTGGATCAATACGAACCAATCGCCGTCCTCCAAGTCCACCTTTTTCATTCCCTTGGCAAGCAATCAAAAACCCATGGGCGTCAAACATCAATCCGTTTGCGCGACCACTGGGGATTAAAAAGGTGTCTGCCGTGCTGGCACCTGGTGCTAATCGTAAAATGCGATTGTTTTGGATGTCGGTATAAAATACTGCGCCATCTCGATGATAGGCCGGGCCTTCCGTAAATACTAATTCGTTTACCGAAGTCACTTCCGATTCAACGATGCTCGAGACCTGAGCACCTAGTGAATGCCAAGAACATACACTCAACAACACCGCCAATACACTTGTTTGTCTGATCGTCATCGAAAATCCTCTACTTTAAATAGCCCTAGTTTCATCACGTCTATTTTACAATGGATGGCACACCAGTATTAGTAGTGTGGCAAAGCAGATTAACGTGAATGATCAACTCGGATTACGTTCATATCAAACGTACCGTCATCGTATAGATCTAAGATGCGGAACCCTGGTGGTAAGTCATCCGTGGCGAACTCATCCGAGTTCATTTTAAATTGGACCGATGTACTAGGGGTCGTAACAACCGTCGCTTGAAATAGCTCGGTTTGATAGTCCTGATGCACATGCCCACACACCACCAGTTTGATCTGCTCAAATCGCTCGACCAGATTAGCAAAGGGAATAAAAGAAAGCAGACCCAATTTATCTACCCACTCACTGCCTATAAACACGGGGGGATGGTGCATAAACAAAACGGTCGGTTGGTTCGAAGATTCTAAACGATTCTCTAACCATTCCCATTGTGGTCCAGTCAAATCACCTTCGACAGCACCATCTAACAGCGTGTCGAGCCCTATCAATTGCCACGCACCCACTTCATCTTCAAATGTTACCGCTGATGGGCAGCCATTAATCCGATCCCCGAATGCCTCCCGCATTCCGTCTCGCATGTCATGATTGCCCGGGATCACACGCAGTTTATCTTCCCACGGTGTCAATATTTCACGAACCATGTGATAGGCATCTGGCCCTTCTTCGTGGACCAAATCGCCCGTAACAATCATACGGTCGCAATCCATATAGCTATCTTGGATTCGTCGCAAGACTCGTTTTAGTGAATCTTGGGTCCGACAGCCGAGCAATTCCTCTGACGGGTTTGTCGAAAGGTGCGTGTCGGTGATTTGTACGATTCTCGCCACAGTCGGATTCCCTAGATTCCTATTTTTCCGGCTCCACGTCTTTGGGAACCGTTGTTATAAATAATGGCAAACTACTATACGTCGCTTTCATCACAAAATTTAGCGATATATTTGCCATCACGCTTACTTGTTGTCTTTCGACCATTTCTATTTTATCATCGGCAACCAACGTAATATGACCTTTGGTTTCTTTGCCGGTAATCAAAATTTTACTTTTGCTACCATCCAGCGTGACGCCTTTTGGCAGTGTATCTCCCCATACTGAACTGAGGTGTTTGAAGAGTACATCTAAAGAAATATTTTTGTCAAATCCTTCTGCGCGAGTCATTTCAACATCAATCCGCACAGCCTCGCCTGGCTTCAGCGTAATTTCTTGCGTACTCAATTTCAAAGATTGGATATCACTGGGCACCTGAACCGAAACCGTATGCACCTGTACGGGAAAATGATTACGACCCCCACCGGGCATATACGTTTCTTGATGCGCAAGTGCGTCCACTTCAACCGTATCCTCATCGTCTCCACCCATAGCAGTACCAAAGATCCGCACATTGGACGCCCCCAACGGCGCATCCTGCGCCGCTTGAAAAATAATACATCCATCCGCAGCCCCCGCAAGAATCCGGCCAGCAAAAGCGGTCACACCAGTAGGCATCCCAGAAACATGGAGCTGCACTTCACCCGTAAAACCGTTGAGTCGCTTTACGCGGCAAAATACTACACCTCCCGTCCCGGGGGACGTCAGCGTTTTGGCTGTATCCAATAACAGTTCAAACGACGGCTGGCTATGTGTAATCTCCAACGCATAAACAAATTCAGCGCCACCGCGCAAGTGGCGATCATAGACAGCTATATAGTAAATACCGTCGGCGGGTACAACATAATTCTCGATCCGCGAGTCCCAATATGTGCGGCGACCAAACTGAAAATCATCCGCCGTTTTAAGCTGAGCACCTGCTGAATTTTCTAACACAATATAACTATCAAGCATCGATTGTCGACGACGAGCAATTATCTCAAACGATATCTTGTCACCCTTCTTGGCTTCGAACTGATAATAGTCGATGTCCGCATCACTACTTATGCGACCATTAATAACTGCTGGTATTTCAATCTCCTGCGCATGTTCTTTGTCATTGTTGTCAGCCGTGGACTCGAGCAATATGGTTTCCTTAGAAACATAAACCGCCACAGGATCAAACACTTGTTGTCCATCCGCCAACGACAACATTTGTGGCCCTAAAGGTAACTCGGTAGTTGTTGGATCGTATGCAATCGTCTTCTCTGAGGGGACACTCTCCCCAATCAATTCAAACGTGGTGGGTTTCGTCGCAGAAATCGCCAGTGGAAAAACATTGGTGGCAAAAGGTCGATCCAATACATCGATGGCATAGTTCCAATATTTGTTACCCGTAAAACGCACATCTCGAACTTCGAGGTAATATTCTCCTGCTTGCTGAAAATCAACCACCATAAACGGATCCGCCGCAAAATAATTATCATTGGCGGCAATGGTCGAGCCCTGACTATTTTTGACCGTAATCATTGGGTCTGCGTGTTTCTGAAGATCATGAATGCGGTCTTGCAGTCGCATACAGCGGCAATGGAAAACTAATTGCGTCGGAGCGTCAATCGAAAATTTAAAATAATCACGATCTTCGCCCTTTTCAATCACTCCGGTAAGCGTCGCCGGAATTTCAAACATAACCGCGTTTTCAGACGAATCGGATTTGATGTCCTCAAAAACTACCGTGTCGCGAGTCACAACAATTTGGCCAACCGTACTTACTCCGCGTGGAGTCAATAACTTAAACTCTCTGACTCCCGGAGCGGCGTCCGCCGTTGCGGTAAATTTTATTTTGAGTGTGGTGAGCGACGGTTCCGTCGGC
>Ga0302132_10000388_pt1 | contig 24432 bp, 23 predicted proteins | sample CB9_321_MG_FD_203113 | JGI IMG/M metagenome (GOLD analysis project Ga0302132, IMG submission 203113) | Marine microbial communities from Western Arctic Ocean, Canada - CB9_32.1 | ecosystem: Environmental > Aquatic > Marine > Oceanic | place: Canada: Western Arctic Ocean | collected 2017-09-19
ATTAGGGACGGTTCCAACTGGTGCCCCGGATTCACTATGTGGGTACACACCCAGAAGGGTTGAGTGAAACCACATAAGGTGCGTCTCACTCTGATCTCGATGGGTGGATTCGGCGGATAGCCGAGGCCTCTTCAATCAGTACGGGGTAACTCAGAGTGAATATTAAAATCTCATCGGTGAGCCACAGAAAAGCTCTGGTCCTTACTCTCATCGGCATCGGCATCGGCATCGTCGGCGTCTAGTAATTTCTGTCGTATCGTTCGCCGCAACGTCTGACACAGCAACCCTTCTTGCACCCCGGCGCTCAACTCGGCGACTTCTGTAACTGCGGGTAACCACTTCATCGGCAACCTGAAGGGTCTTACGACGTCAGCCTCGGCGTTTGTTGAGTTGATTACCACCAACCCGAACGAGTTGGTCAAGAACTACACGTACTTGACCGGACCGTCGGTGTGCACGTCCTGTGTGAAGCCACAGTGGGCGCCTGCTCGTCACAACCGTTCAAGAACTCTGGCGTCGTATCCGGCAGTTTCGACTCTGCGCTGGATGCTACGGGCGGCGACATCAATACCACCGCCGACATCCTGACGCTCCAGAACGCTCCTCAGCAGTTCAACCTTGAAGGCGGACATGTGTACGCACTTACGGTCGAAGGCGGCGCATTGTTCACGATTGACACCAGCGGTAGCACTCCTGGATCAGGTCACTCACTGTCGCCGCAGGACCAGGTTGGTATCACCGCCCGATAGCCGGTTCGCCCTTGAGGGTCACACGGCATAATCTCTCGGATCTGGTGGTCGGCGACAACTGAATATAAACGCCCGGTGGTTGCACAAGTTGCGACCACCGGGCGTTACTTTTTGTACGGACTTTCCTGCCTGAAATCAAGAACATCGCCCGCCCGGATTCTTGCTACAGGTTTAGCGTATGAGCCGCCTGCGTACGTTGCGCGGTTAGGCTTGTAACAATGTGTCGCTCTTCCGACCATCAATTCGCCATTGTGCGATGCTCTACACACACCTATGACGATGCAAGCAGGACATGGCGGCGGCCGTAGCGGTTTCAATCGCGTTCCTTCGGATCCGCCTGAACGCCCGGTAAAGCGTGACACGCTGTGGCGCACCTTTGCCCTGTATCGGCCCTATAGACGCCGTCTGTCAGGGGTAATCGCGTCCGTCCTGATCAACGCAGGAATGGGGATCATCCCGCCGCTTCTCGTCGCCACGCTCATCGACGAAGCGATACCGAACGGCGATACGGACCAACTATTCACAATCGCCGGGATCATGATCGCCGTGACCGTTGTTTCTGGCGGCTTCAGCCTGCTGCAGGCGCACCTAAACACACGGGTCGGACTCTCGGTGATGCGGGACCTGCGTGGTCGGTTGTACAGTCACCTTCAGCGGCAGCCTGTTTCGTTCTTTGCGGGAACGCGTACGGGTGAAATCCAGTCACGTCTGACCAATGACGTAACGAACACCCAGCTCGTGCTCACGGACACGATAAGCACCATTGTGTCCAACGCCGCCATCGTGATCGCCTCCGTCATTGCGATGGCTATCATCTCGTGGCAACTTTCGCTGGTTGCCCTCGGCGTCACGCCAATATTCGTGTTCTTCACCGTCAAAGTTGGACGGAGACGCCGCCGACTCACTCGCGAGGCCCAGCAAGCTGTTGCCGAGCTGACGGCGAGTGCAGGCGAGACGCTGTCAGTGTCCGGTGTGATGCTGGCCAAGACATTTGGCAGAGAGCGTGAGCAGCTCGATAGATTCGACGCCACCAACGACGAGCTGACCCGGGTATCTGTACGGCAGCAGATGACGGGGCGAGGTTTCTTCGTCCTGGTGCAGACCTTCTTCGGCATGGCTCCTGCAATCGTGTGGGCCTTCGGCGGCTGGCTTCTCTTCCACGACCGCGGAGGACTCTCCACCGGTGACATCGTCGCCTTCACAGCCATTCAGGCTCGCCTGCTCTTCCCGCTCGCCGGACTGCTCAACCGTGGGGTGGATGTGACGAGCGCCCTGGCCCTCTTCGAGCGAATATTTGAGTACCTGGACCTTAAGCCAGAAATCGAGGATCCTCCGGACCCTGTTCTTGTCACGCGGGAATCGGTGAGGGGAGAGGTCGCGTTCAACGACGTCGGCTTCCAATACGACGCTGCCCGTGGGATTGAGGATAGCTTTGGGCTTGAGGGTGTGGCATTTACTGCTGCGGCCGGTCGTCTGACGGCGCTGGTCGGCCCAAGCGGTTCGGGTAAGACCACAATGGGCTACCTGATGTCACGTCTTTACGATGTCGATAGGGGAAGTGTCTCCATCGACGATATTGATATTCGCAAGATGGCGTTACGAGACCTGTCGACGCTCGTCAGCGTGGTGAGCCAGGACCCGTTCCTGTTTCACGCGTCTATTGGCGACAATCTCAGATACGGGGACCCGTCTGCCACGGAAGAAGATCTAGTCACGGCTGCGAAGGCGGCGCAGATCTATGACACTATCGCCGGCCTTCCCGACGGGTTCGACACGATAGTCGGTGAGCGTGGCTATCGACTCTCCGGCGGCGAGCGTCAGCGCGTCGCCATCGCACGCGCGGTCCTGGCTAACCCGCGCGTCCTGTTGTTGGACGAGGCCACAAGCAGCTTGGACACGAAGTCTGAACGGCTTGTTCAGCGCGCCCTTGGGGAGTTGATGGATGGACGCACCACGGTCGCCATCGCACATCGCCTGTCCACCATCATCGCCGCCGATCAGATACTGGTCGTGCTGAACGGCCGTATAGTCGACCGCGGCACGTTCGACGAACTGGTCTCGCGATCCGGCCTGTTCCGGCAGCTCTACGAGGAGCAGTTCACGGCGATACCGACGGACTTGCCCCTGCTGGACGGCGGATCCGGCACTTCAAAGTCTTCGCAACAAAGAGTGCTGGAACCGGCGGACTGAGTGGAAGACGAGTCCAAATTTTGCGTGGATCGTGCTCGGCGGTGCGGTGCGTTGCTTGTCCTGGTGTGGCGCAATCTCACGTGACGCGCATGTCTGGTTGGTTGTGAGGTCGTATTATCCTAGGATTGGGCAATTGTCACGTCTTCGCTTGCCGTTAGATCCAGTGAATGTCTCCGATTATGCCCAGATGCCTGACCGTCCGCCGCTCGGGATTCTGGGACGAGATGGAGGAGACCAGCTGACACCGTTACGGTGGACTCTCAAATCGATCTGGATTCCTGGATTCCTGCTGGCGGTGATGCTCGTGGCATGCGGTGGCAATTCTGCTGACGACTCGCCCTTCCCGATCGAACTCACCAGTGAGCGAGTCGCTATGGGTGAACAGGTCTACGCCACTAATTGCACCGCGTGTCACGGCGAGGTAGGTGTGGGGGCAACGCTCCCAGGAGCTCCGTCGCACGCCGAAGACGGTCACACCTGGCATCACGCAGACCGACACCTGTTCGAGTGGGTGCTGGACGGTCCGCCGCTAGCGCAGATTATGCAAGGGTTCCGTGGGACGCTCAGTGATGATGAGGTGTACGCGGTCCTCGCTTACATCAAGTCGAAGTGGTCGGATGATATCCAGACACGACAGAACCAGGTGTCTGCACAGGTAGAGAAGCAGGTCGTCGAGGATGCGGGCGGGTAGGCGGCGCATCAGACCGGGAATAAGGGCCGACGATAGCGCTGGGTATCGGCGTGAACCTCTGCGACCTAGAATATTAAGTTCAACGTTCCAGTCTGGACCGTAAAGACGCTTCTTCTGCAGTTTCCCGCGGGTACTCAAACATCATCCCTATACGCTCTAGCGCATCGTTGCCAATGGCTGTTGAGGTGCGTGGTCTATCACATCGCTACCCGGTTGGAGACGGTCTGATAACCGCGCTAGAAGGCGTAAATTTGACCGTGAAAAATGGTGAATTTGTTGCCGTGGTCGGGCGTTCCGGGTGCGGGAAGACGACGTTGCTTCGCACTATCGCCGGGTTGCTGTCGCCAACGTCCGGGCAGGTGAAAGTGCTCGGGGGGAGTAGTGATTCGGCCAGACAGGCCCGGGCGCTTGGGCTTGTGACACAGGATCCCGGGTTGTTGTCGTGGCTGAACGTGGCATCAAACGTGCGATTGACCCTCGACATCACCGGAGAGGAAGGACGTGATGAACGCGCCCAGGAGCTGCTCGAACGCGTCGGCATTGCCGAGTTCGCCCGGCTCGTCCCAGGCCAATTATCCGGTGGGATGCGCCAGCGCGTAGCACTCGCACGGGCACTCGCACACAGGCCGAAACTTCTCTTGATGGACGAACCGTTCGGAGCGCTGGATGAGCTTTCTCGTGAGGAGATGCGCCTGGAGTTACTCCGCGTCTGGGAGCAAGAGCGGACCTCGGTAGTGTTCGTAACCCACTCGATTCGTGAAGCGGTGCTATTAGCGGACAGGGTGGTGGTCATGAACGGCCAGCCCGGTCATGTGACGGCAGAGGTCTTGATTCCACTGGAACGGCCTCGGCTGGGAACGCTGGAAGAGTCTCAGCCATACCGAGAACTCGTGGCCCGGGTGCGGGGCCTGCTGTGGTCGGAACCGGTGGCGCATGGCGACTGATTTTCCCGATCCAATCTCACCCGAGAACGCTTTGAAACGTCGGACGCTAGGAACCGTTGTGATCATCGTGGTTCCCGCGCTAATATCAGCACTGTTGCTCGCCTTCTGGGAGTTGTGGGTGAGGGCCAGGGACGTTAAGGAATACCTGTTACCCGCCCCGAGCGCTGTTCTGCGCGTCCTCGCCGATGAGCCAGGGCGTTTCGCCGAGGCGGCGTACCTGTCCTTGCAAGCGGCCATTGGCGGATTGATTATCGCCAGCCTTGGTGCGTTCATACTTGGCACGGCGATGGCGCACTCCCGGGTACTTGAGCGGTCGATATACCCACCTGCGCTGGCGTTGAAGGTCACGCCGATAGTCGCCGTTGTTCCGTTGTTCACTATTTGGTTTGGGTTCGGCCTCATGCCACGGGTTTTGATCGCTGCCATGATCACGTTTTTCCCGATGCTCGTGAATACCGTGATTGGGCTGCGTAGCGTGGACCCTCGGGCGCATGATTTCTTACGGGCGCTTAACGCCTCCCGGTGGCAAATATTCTGGCATTTGCGTGTGCCCTCATCGCTCCCTTACGTATTCGCTGGCCTTAGAATATCGGTTCCGCTTTCTCTGATCGGAGCGGTGGTAGCCGAGTTCCTATCAGGTTCAGCCGGTATGGGGCAACTCATCTTGATCGCTAACGGCGATTTCGACACTCCGGCCCTGTTCGGCGCTGTATTTGTTCTGGCCGGACTGGGCATTGTGCTCACGGCGACTGTGGCCCTTATAGAGCGTAAATATTTGTTTTGGCACGACTCTTCACTGGGCGCATAACGGCGCTTCAAAACAGGAATCCCCGACCCGAGATACGCCGAAGTGGCTCGTGATATCAGGAGAACCATGAACCTATACCGTGAAATGACCTTTTTTATCAGACTGCCCGTGCAAGTGATCGCGGCTGTGTTGATGCTGCTTTTGTTTGTTGCTGTTGCTTCGGCATGTTCCAGCGGTTCCTCCGACGATGAATCGACGGTCGATGTCGTTTTCATGGCGGGGTTCAGGGCCCAGGCCAACTTGCCCTTCGTGGCTGCGTACGTGGCGAAGGATCAGGGTTATTTCTCCGATGAAAGGCTGAACGTAACGATCCGGCACTCCAGTGGTCAGAACGAACATCTGAAGTTGCTTCTGGAAGACGAGGTCCAGTTCACGACAGGCACGGCATCGCAGGTACTGCGTCAGCGCGCTGAGGAGGTCCCGGTGACGGCGGTGGCGCTATTCGGACAGCGCGGCGACCAGGGTTTCGTGGCGCGCGCTGAGTCAGGAATCAAGACCCCCGCCGACTTTGCTGGACGCTCAGTCGGATTCAAGGCCGGAGTGGTTCCTGCAGAGCTTCACGCCCTGCTAAAGACAGCGGGGCTCACTGTAGATGATGTTGAACTCAGGGCTGTTGGGTTTGACCCCCGGGTCTTCATCGAAAATGCTGTGGATATCTATCCAGTGTTTCTGGGCAACGAACCAGACACCATCCGTAGGGCAGGTGTTGATATCAATGTCATATACCCGCATGAGTTCGGGGTGCCGACGCTGGGATTGACCTATCTCGTTACCGAGGAGATGCTGGCGGACCGCTCCGACGTGGTGGAGCGCTACCTGCGTTCCACGTTACGGGCAGTAGCGTGGATCGAGGATCACGTGGATGAAGCAGTGGATATTACGCTCACATATGCGCCTGGTGCGGATCCGGAGCACCAGCGTTTTCTTCTTAGCACCGATATCGATAACGCAGCGCGGAATGATGGCGTGGGGCGCGGTACGCCGGATCAATGGTCTACGTTAAATGACGTATTGATCGAGTTCGAGGTGCTTGAGGAGAAGGTAGATATTGGGGGTGCTTTTGACGGCTCCATCGTGGATTCTCTTTATGAGGATCGTGAGATCAATTAACGGAGTGCTTTAGATCGCCGGTGGCCGCTTGTACGCCCACGGACTTGCTTCCTCGAACGCTGCCGAGGCCGCCAGAACCGTTTCCTCATCCCTGGGCCCACCTATCAGGTGCAGGCCGATCGGGAGGCCGTTGCGGTCAAAACCACAGGGCACCGTAGCTGCTGGATGGCCGGAGATGTTCACCGAGTAGGTGAACGGACTCCACGTCCAGTAGGCGCGATCAGCATCCATCGCACGACCGCCGATCGCACGCGGCGGTCCCTCATCCACGCGGAACGCCGTCGTCGCCAGTGTCGGGCTCAAGACAAGGTCGAATTGCTGGAATAGCCGTCGGAAATAGTCACGTAACTTCGCCATGAAGGCCATCGTCTCGTGATGATCGACCGCTGTCAGCGTTGATGCGTGCTCCATCCCTTCACGCACGACGTCGGACAGCAGTGCCGGTGAGTCACGAAGTAAGTGGCCGTACCCCACCAGGGCTTTGAGATCGAAGTAGTTGCGGAAAGACGCCCACATCTCATCGGGGTCGATCTCAAAATCGAACTCTTCAACACTGGCTCCCAGCCCCTCAAATGAGCGCGCTGCGTGAGCCGACATCCCCGCCACGTCGGGGTCGACTGCGTTGCCGCCCATGTCCGGGCTCCAGCCGATGCGCAGGCCTTGAACACCACGTCCAAGCGCACCGGAGTAGTCGGGCGATGGTCCATCCAACGTTCCCGGCGCAGCGTTTTCTCCGGGGCCGGTGAGGACTGACATCAAAAGTGCGGAGTCACGAACATTGCGGCTCAACGGTCCCGTCTGAGCCATGTTGTACGGGTGCCACGCCGCATCGCTACCGCCACCTGAGCGCGGAACTCGCCCCTCGGACCCCTTGATGCCGTACAGGCCGCACATAGAAGCGGGAATACGTATTGATCCTCCGCCGTCACCTCCCTGCGCCAGTGGCGTGATCCCGGCGGCTACAGACGCCGCTGCGCCTCCGCTCGATCCACCACTTTCTCGGGTCACGTCCCAGGGGTTACGGCAGTTTTCGCCCAGTCTGTTGGATGTATATCCAATATGCCCGAACTCTGGAGTGTTGGTCTTGCCTACGATCACGGCCCCTGCAGCCTTGATCCGCGTGACGACGATGTCGTCCTTATCCGGGACGTTGTCGGCGTATACGGCCGAACCAAACGTCGTTCGGATGCCCGCGGTTGGCACAAGGTCTTTGATCGGAAACGGCAACCCGTGAAGTGGGCCTAGATCGTCGCCCCGCATTACTGCCGCCTCAGCGGCGCGTGCCGACTCCATGGCCTTATCTGCGACCACCGTCAGGTAGGCGTGCAGAGTGTCGTTGGTCTCTTCGATACGGTTCAGCGTCCACTCGGTCAACTCGACCGGGGACACTTCACGTGCCGATACCATTCGGATTAATTCACGAGCAGGGATGAACGCGTACGTACCGTCGGACGGCAATTTATCAACCAGTCTTAAATTGGGTGAGGCTAGGAATGGAAAGACCTAGTCTTTCATCTCGATAGAAGGGCCATCACCGAGATCGTGCCTCCCGGTGAACGCCCGCACTTTATCACGAGGGGAACCCAGTGTATTTCTTCGCACGAGACCTGCTCTCGCACGGCGCGCATGCGGCGTTTGCATTACCCTTGCGCCGCGTCGCAAACGGTCGTGACAGGCTTGTCCATAGCTTTGACAGGAAACTCGCCGTGAAGGCCACTTCCGTAGAAGCCATACTTAATAATCCCGTTTCAGAAGCCAATAACGCCCGAAAATGGCATCGTAGTTATAACTGACCGACCGGGCCACGACCTGGTCCTGGACGAGGCCGTTTTCAAGGAAGCAGAGGTCGTGTTTTAAGCTAGGAAACCATCCAAACTCCCCCTCTCCCAGCGAGAGGGCCTGGGGTGAGGGAGAAGTCCCAAGTACAAAAGCGCTCTATTTAGCGATCAACCAGTGACCACCTAACCAGACAGACAGGAACAGCATTGAAGATCACAGACGTCAAAACCTACGTCCTCAATACCACGAGCGTCTTCGTCCGCATCTATACGGATGAGGGCATCGATGGCGTCGGCGAATGTAGCCCGGTTGTGCAGTCAGACGTGACCGCCGTTTACGTGCAGAAAGCCCTCAAGCCCAGGTTGATCGGTAAGGACCCGCGGGATACAGATCGACTCTGGGACGAGATGTTCTTCGGCACCTTCAAAATTGGCGGTATGGGTGCAGGCCCGAACGCTATATCGGGAGTCGATATCGCCCTCTGGGACATCAAGGCCAAGGCCGCCAATATGCCGCTCTACCAGTTGATGGGCGGGGCCACGAAGAAGACCTTCAAGATGTACAAGAGCATCGGAGGCGGCGCACGTGACACGCCCGAAGAGATGCGCCAGAAGGTCGAAGACGGCTGGGATCAGGGCTTCCGTGCGTTCAAGATTCGAATGGACTGGCAGTACCACCAGGACAGGCGACTGAGGACGGACCTCGAAATGTTCCGGGTGTGTCGAGAGTGGCTGCCGGACGAAATACCGTTGAGCTTTGACGTCAACAATGGCTACTCGGTAAGCGCTGCGATCTCGCAGGGTCGTGAATTTGAAAAACTCGGTATATACCACTACGAAGAGCCAGTGTTGCCGTACAACTACAAGGGCTTGCGAGAGGTCGCTGACGCTCTGGATGTGCCTGTATCGGCGGGCGAGCAGGAGTACACGCGCTGGCAGTTCCGTGACCTGATCGAGGTCGCACGGCCAGACCTGCTCCAGCCGGACGTGACCAAGTGCTGCGGCATCACGGAGATTATGCGGATCGGCGCGATGGCCGAGGTCGCTGACATGCAGATCATCCCGCACATGACGCAGCCGTCCATCGGCAACGCCGCGTCACTGGCGTTCTGCTCAACGCTCCGACACCCGGAGCGACCGCACGAGTACACGGGACCTCGCTCAGATCTTGAGGCCCTGTTCCAGGACCCGATCAAGTTCGATGGAGCGACCGGAACGATCACGCTCAAGGACGATCCCGGACACGGGTTGGTTATCGACGAAGACGCATTCAAGGCCGCCATCGTGACGGCGTACGAGTAGGGGGTGAAAGTCGTGCCAGAACCCGGCCCCGGCCTCGACTCCGATCAAGGTAAGGGCTTTTTCAACGTCATGCGGATTGCCAGGGCCGCGCGCTACACGGCGCGCGGCTTTCGGCACGCGCTGGCTAACGACACGTCGTTCCGGCAGGAGTTTGTTGGTGCGCTAATTCTGGCGCCGATAGGTATCTGGCTGGCGGCTAACGGGGTCGAGTGCGCCCTGCTCATGCTGCCACTGCTGCTGGTCTTGCTGGTGGAGCTGCTGAACGGCGCTGTTGAGACTGTTGTGGATCGTATAGGGACTGAGCACAACGAGTTGTCAGGCCGCGCCAAGGACCTTGCGTCTGCGGCGGTGTTCGTGACGTTGGTGAGCGTTCCGGTGATCTGGGGACTGGTGCTGCTGGGCTAGGTGGCGGCTTGCCCTCAATTGCGTAGTGATTGCTGACAACCGCCTGATCGCCCGACCATCAACCTGTCATCCTGAACTCGATTCAGGATCCGATTGTCAGCGTCTGCGCCGGAACCTTAAGGGACATTTGTTACCGAACCCTTCAGATGTCACCGAGCCAGCGGCCGATCCTGAATCGAGTTCAGGATGACAGGTTGATAGCGTTCAGGGCGCTTTTCAAACTAGTCCCGCGACGACACACAAAAAAAAGAGGCCGGTCCCAATCGGGACCGGCCTCTTTTTAATTACTTAGCCGAAGACTAACTGGACTCTCGTGCCCAGATCGTCTCGTACTGGCCTCCACGGATCAGTGCCGTCAACTCTTGGCTCTCGATAGCCCGGAGTTCCGTTAGCGCCGACTCTGCGGCCGCTACGGCGTCCGTCGAGCCTGTTGCCTCGATACGCTTGATGACCCTTGCCCATACGCCGGACCGGACCATGTTTTCGACATAGATCGGCCACGGTATCGCTACGATCTCCGTTGCCTTTGGGAGATGCGGCCGTGCGCGCTTCAGGCTGCGGAGTCGCTCATGCAACCCGCGTGCCATCGGCAGCACTCTGATAAACGGGCCGTCTTCTGGCCCCTGCCTCATGTCGAGGATGAGTGATCGCCTCAGTCGAGGGAAAAAGAACGAAAGCGTCGGAGCGCCGTCGATATGTCCGACGATGGCATCAATATCCAAACCGAATTCACGGTCCAAATCGCCACCCTGCCTTTCGAGTGTCTCCGGCGAGAATACCTGGGGGAGTTAACTCGCCGTAGTTGGGGGTTGTTGTTTAACTGAAGGGTCCGGCGGTGCCTAACCGGCGAGATCCCGAATGGTGGCCGTAAACGCCGGAAGAACCTTCTCCCAGTCGCCGATGACCCCGAACCTGGCTGATTTAAAGATGTTGGCGTCGCCGTCCTTGTTGATGGCCACAATGTTGCGTGCGCCGGACAGACCTGCCATGTGTTGCGATGCACCAGAAATACCGATGCTCAGGTAAACAGTCGGTTTGACGCTCTTGCCGGTCAATCCGATCTGGTAGCTGTGGTCGACCCATCCAGCGTCGCAGGCCGCACGTGATGCGCCGACCGCTCCGCCAAGGATGTCCGCAAGTTCCTGTAGTTGTTCAAACGGCTCCGGGCCGCCAAGACCTCTTCCGCCGGAGATGATGACGTCGGCATCTTCAAGCCGTACACCTTCACTCTCCTGCACAACGGTCTCGACCAGCACAGAGCGTACTGCGGCGACCGCTCCAGAAACGTCGAACTCTTTGATCGCCCCGGAACCTTCGCCTTCTATTGCGTCAAAGACGCCCGGTCTTATGGTCGCAATCTGCGTTCCGTCGCCGGTAAATCCATATACCGCCATCGCGTTGCCGCCAAACACCGGCCTCGTGATCGCAACACGGCTGCTGCCGGAGTCTAGCGCTACGTCCATGCAGTCCTGCGCGACCGGCACACCCAGCTTGAATGCCAGTCGTGGGCCGACGACGGCGCCAAAGTCCGTTTTGGCGAACAGGATTACGTCAGGTGAGGTGCTTTCGTTGAGCGCGGCGAGCGCTAGCACCGGTGCATCGTAGCCGCCGGTCCCACCGTCTTTGAGGGCGGGGTCGGACATCAGGATCACGCGTTCCGCACCCGGGGCCTGTGCAGCTGTAACGCCGGACAGGTCATCGCCCATAACGGCGAGGCTGATGCCTCCGCTCACGCCCTCGCCGGCAAGTTTGCTGGCCGCAGCCAGTAGCTCGCCAGACGCGGCCGAGATCGAGCCGTTCTCAATTTCTCCGATTACGAGAATTCCAGACATTTAAATCAGATTCAACTCTCGAAGACGGAGGGCAAGCTTACGGCCCGCATCCGCCTCATCTTCGCCATCAATAATTTCGACCTGGCTCTCGCTCTCAGGGATGAACAATCGCTGAAGCTCAAGGGCAGGTTTCAGTTGGTCGGCCGTCAGGCCAAGGTCGTCTAGCGTCAGCCGTTCTGGCTGTTTGCGGGACGCACCCATGATTCCTCGTAGCGTCGGGTAACGTGCTTCACCAAGTTCGTTACTGACGGTGATTACGGCCGGAGTCGGCGCTTCTACGACCTGGTAGCCGTCGGTCAACGCACGTTCGATCCGTACTTTGCCGTCCTGTGGCTCAACATTTCTGGCCAACGTCACTGACGGTAGTCCAAGTCGTTCTGCGAGACCCAGCGGCACATGCGCCTGGTCCCAGTCTGAGGCTTGTCGGCCGGCCAGGATCAGGTCAAACGGCCCCGACTTCTCGATCATGGCCGCCAGCACGTTGACCGTACTCACGGCGTCCAGGTCTTCCAGTGCGGGATCTTCCGCAAGTACTAGGGCATCTGCGCCCATAGAGAGCGGCTTCTTCATGACGTCCATGACGAAGTCGTTGCCTACAGCGAGTATGACGACCTCTGCCTCGCCGGCGTCTTTTATACGTAGAGCTGCCTCAACCGCGTGAAGGTCGAAGCCGTTTACAACAGGTGGAATACCCGCCGCGGGGACAACACGATTGACGGTTTCGTCAACCTTGAACGCCGATGCGGGGGTTTCAGGGTCCGGTACCTGCTTCACGCACACTGCGATTCGAAGCACCAACCGCACCTCTCCGTATCGTGTTCAGAGTTATTTCACCTCAGAGCAAATCGCTCCGGGCGGTCCATTCCGCGACAGTCACGTTAGCAACTTTCAGGGAGATCAAAAATATCACTGGTCAGAGGGTCAGTCAATCGGGAATGGCAAGCTGAACGGGCGCCCATTCGTATCTGAATTACCTGCTACCGGACACGATTGCGCAAACTACGGTCCTGTTTATGGACTGAAAGCACCTCTCACCGGCGTATCCTGAACCGCTGTATCCTTTCGCAATTGCGTCGAGGGGGCCGTTAGCACCTCGAATATCTCCCGGGAGATTCAGCTGGAACGCCTAATCGAAAAAGCCGGACGCGCCGGAATTCTTGTCAGCGAAGATCACTGCCGACAGTTCGTTATGTATCACGAGTTGCTAGAAGAGCATCGGCAACGTGCAAATCTGACCTCTGTTACGGGCCTTGAGCGGGTCCGAGATGACCTGTTTCTGCGCTCATTGGAGATCGCCGCTGCCCTGGACCCGGTTGAGCGTGGTAGGTCCTTTGGTGGAGGCTCCCGCCTACTGGATGTCGGCACCGGAGCCGGATTCCCAGGACTGCCGCTGGCCATCGTTTTCCCGGGAACGCGGGTCACTCTTCTTGATGGAACCCGGAAGAAGACCGATTTCCTGTCGGTCGTCGTCGAAGCGCTGGGACTTGAGCACGTTGAAGTCGTGAACGGTCGTGCAGAGGAGCTAGCGCGCAATGCCGAGCACCGTGAGACGTATGACATCGTCACCTCCCGCGCTCTGGCTGCACTGCCGGAACTGGCTGAATTGACGATCCCGTTCTGCAAACTCGGCGGTATGTCGGTGGCGTTGAAGGGATCGGACATCAGGGGGGAGGCGAAGAGCGCTGCCTCTGCCGCCGCTCAGATGGGTGCATCGACCGGGCTGTTACGAACGGTCAATCTGGGATTGCGCCCGCAGTACGACACCGTTGTTGTCTGGCGTAAGACGACCCCGACTCCGGCCAGATTCCCACGCCGCACAGGCATCCCGCACAAGCGACCGCTGGGGGTTCCAGAACCTGCCGGGGCAAAGAAACCGGCACCACCCACTGCAAGAAGCTAGCGCTTGAACAATCCTTCTGGCCGATCCAGAAACGGTGTAAACGGTTATAGACCCCGGTTAAGCGACCGGATGTTCTCCCGAAAAACCCTCGCCGTTAGCATCGTAGCGATCGCCGTATTGGCCGTGACATCGTTACGGGTCTTCGACATCGACTGGGGTGATATCTGGGACGAGGTGAAGGGGGTCGATCCTCTCACCTATCTGTTAGCCGTTGTTCTTTACTACGCCAGCTTCTGGTTCAGGGGTATCCGGTGGCGTTTGATCGTCAGAGCCTCGGGCCTTAACGACAGCCCGGACGTGGTCCAGATTGGTAACGCTAAGTACGCGGCAATCATCCTTATGGGGTGGTTTGCGAACTCGGTTGCATTCTTCCGATTGGGTGATGCATACCGGGCCTACGCTCTGAGCCGTGAAACAGGCATCTCGATGGCTAGCAGCCTCGGGACGCTGCTTGGAGAGCGCGCTCAGGACATAATGATCGTGCTGGGGTTGCTTGTTGTCGGCGCGGTCGGATTGCTGGTCACTGGCGAGGTCACGCTCCCCATATATGTCCTTGTGGCTGCCGCCGCCGTTTCTGGCGCTACGCTTCTGGGTCTGGTCGTGATGCGCAACTACGGCGAACGATTGGCTCGCCATCTCCCGGATCGACTTGAAGAGATGTACCACCCGTTGCAGGTTGGGGCGCTTGGCAGCTTCAAGGCACGCCAGTTGCCGCTTCAGTTCACTCTGGGTGTTATCGGGTGGGCACTGGAGATAGGGCGCGTCTACTTTGTCGCCGAGAGCCTGGGGTTGGACATCGGCTTCTTCGTCATCATGTCCGCCGCTTTGACGATTGCAGTTCTTTCCACCATTCCCACTCCCGGGGGCTTCGGGTTTGTGGAGGGCGGCCTCACCGGCGTTTTGATCTTCCTCGGCCTTGGCCATACGGAGGCGCTGACCCTGACCATCGTCGACCGATCGATCAGTTGGATCAGCATCATCATTACGGGCGGAACCCTCTTCGCCACATGGCAGACATTTATGGCCCGACGCAGTCGGAAATCGAACGGGTCACCTGATGTGGCCGACGGCGCTGGGGCTGGGGTGACAGACCCCGAGTGAGTTCAGATTTAGAAGCGCAGGCAGATCCTCCTGATTTAGAGCAAACCGAGAATGTGATCAGGCGCTCAGCGCGATTTGTTCGGGATAACCGGGCGATGACCGCCATAGCGCTTGCGACGACGATCTCGATGATGGGTCAGGGGGTGGTTGCGCCGGTACTTCCGCAGTACGCCCGTGACTATGACGTGGGGACAACCTCTATCGGCTTCGTGGTCGCTGCATTTGGCTTCTCACGCCTGTTCCTGAACATCCCGTCCGGAGTTCTAGGTGCGAAGTACGGACGGACTGTCCTGATGTCCGTCGGTCTTGCGATAACCGCCGTTGGCAACGTAGGCAGCGGATTCGCTCCAGACATCCTCGAGCTGATCCTGTGGCGGGTGCTGGCGGGTGCCGGTTCTGCCATGTTCATGACCGGTGCGATGGCCTACGTGGCTGACATATCGACCCCACAAAACCGGGGCCGACTTATGAGCATCCAGCAGGGAGCGCTACTGCTCGGTGTCGACATAGGACCGCCGATGGGTGGCTTTGTGGCCGATACATGGGGGCTTGCTTGGCCCTTCTTCCTTGCCGGTGGGTTAGCAGCTGCGGCCGCCGTGTGGACGGCGTTCCGATTGCCGAATCGCCCGCCGGGGTGGACTCGCGAGGGAGCACAGACGGTTTCCATCACCACGTCTCAGACAACAAGCCAGCCCGGGGCGCGTTCAGGCACGATGACGATGCTGAGCAACCCGACCTTCATCGTGGTGGGATTGTTCACGCTGATGGTGTTCCTGACGCGTACCGGCTCCCGGCAGACGTTGGTACCGATCATCGCCGTCGATGAGATCGAGATGAGCCTGACGCTACTTGGCGTGATGCTCTTCGTGATGACCACCATCAACTTCTTCATCGTCTTCCCGGCCGGTTGGCTTGCAGACAAGTTCGGACGGAAGCCCGTTATGGTTCCCGGTATTCTTCTTGCCGGGGTTGGCCTACTCCTGTTTACCTTTGCTACAAATGTGCCGATGATGTTCCTCGCGGCCATCGTCATGGGCATCGGAACCGGCGTCGCCGGACCCGCTCCCGCCGCATACATCGCAGACTTGGCTCCGCCCGGACAGACCAGCCTGGCAATGGGCCTTTACCGGACCTTCGGAGACCTGGGCTTCATAATCGGCCCCATAGCGCTTGGCTTCATCGCTGAGCGATCAGGCATGGCCGCTGCGCTCAACATCAACGTCGTACTTCTTGTCGGTATCGGTATCGTCCTAGCCTTTGTCGGGAAGGAGACCGTAGGGCGAAAAGGCCGGGGCAAAAAGGGCGACACCTCGTCCGCCTAAAACACCGGGTCGTCCGTCAACCACACCCATCTCTCAATAATCCACTGCCAACACCTGTCCCAACACCCCAAACACCGTGATACGATTTCGTGACGCTGTGCGCCGATTCACGTCGAGTGCCGCTAAATGGGGCTGTAGCTCACTCGGGAGAGCGCTTCAATGGCATTGAAGAGGTAGCGGGTTCGAATCCCGCCAGCTCCACCAAGTACTCCAGCATCAAGAACTCCCGCGTCTGACCCACTCGGCACGGGGATGGTGTACTCAACGACATCATCGTACGTACAAAACGGCATCAATCGGGGTGAATCAATACGATTGAAGACTCGTTTCGTACAACTTCAAACCAGATGGGAGTCGATCAATGTGAGGCTGCCTGTCAGTCAATCTGAGTGACACCCGCGGCTCTCGTGCCCAACCGCTTTCCCGGACCATGGACTCTCACCGCAACGCGATGGTCATTGAGAAGGTTATTGATCTCGTCCTGCTAGACCCCACCATTCAAGTCGGTAGGTAGAACTCCGTCCCCTGAGAGCGTGGCATGCTCCGAAGGTAACGGCAGCCGGAACTCGATCTCCACTACCTTTCAGTCCAACGGTACGGGCGGGGTCATCGGACGCAGGGCAACGGAAGCGTCACTGGCGGACACGGTGACTTCTCCCCGCTGTACGACCATTTTTAGTTTCTCAAATGCGGATCTAAGCCCGTTCAGAGGATTAGATCCCAACAGCAATAAATCTGCTGTCATCCCTGGGGCCACAATCCCAATACCTTCGAGCCCACAGATATCAGCGGCCGTCCCGGTAGCGCCCTGAATTACGGTCTGGACAGGCATTCCATAGTCGACCAAGGTTTCCATCTCCTCGATCATCGTGAAACGAGAATCTGTTCCCACCCCGATTTTCACACCCAGTTCGGACGCTTCCAAGATGCGTTGGGCGTGATTGGCTTCAGATAAAAGGCTCGCCAACTCTGGAGATGCGGTCCGAGCTGTACGCCAGGACACCCGGGCGGTTGGAACGAAGGCGATGTCACTATCTGCCATAAGCTTGATGCCATCTGCACTCGCTAAGAATGCGTGCTCGATCGTATCGATTCCTGCCTGGATCGCACAAGACACGGCACGGTCTGACATTGCATGGGTAGCAATGAGCTTTCCAAATCGGTGTGTTTCAGTTGCTGCCGCAGTCAGCTCATCCACCGTGTACTGATCTATGTCTGGCCGTTCGTGAGGATAATTGGCTAGACCACCTGTACTCATCACTTTGATACAGTCCGCACCGCCTTTAATTTGCTCTCGGACCGCTTTACGGACCTCCTCTACACCGTCTGCCTCCCTCACGCCGAACCATGGCGTTCCGTGTCCCCCGGTCATCGCAATCATCAATCGACTTGCCAAAATCTTTGGTCCAGGCATTCCGGGACCGATCGCATCACGCATGTGTACGTTCGTGAACATTTCGGGCCCGGCGGCGATTCCGGCACTCCCAAGATCCCGTATCGTCGTGACCCCTTGCCTCACTGTCCACGCTGCGTACTTGGCGGATTCCAACGCCCGGGGACCCGGTTCAGTATGTAGCCGACTAACATTCCCGGAGTGGTACTCGTCCTGTGTAGCCCAACGAATCCATTTATGCGACAAGTGATCATGGCAGTTGATGAGGCCGGGCATGAGCCAGTGATCAGTACCATCGATTACCAGGGCATCAGTTGGGGGTGAATAATCTGTGCCACCAATGGCGGTAATCCTGTCTCCTTCAACCACAACCGTGGTATCAGATTTCACACCACCACACCCGTCGATCACGCCAACATGGTCAAATACGATGGATGTCACTAGCCTAATATCCTCCTGTTATACGGGGCTATGGAATCTCTCGAATCCCCTCTGCGTCTGGGAGAGGGTGCAGGGAACAGGCGTGGATTTCAATCCACACCTGGAGGCAAGTGCGACCATTTACGCGCAACGGAGGGCCCCGGTCGGGAAGCCTCCGTTGCGCGTAATCGTCCGGTGCTCTTTAGATCACGTGGAAGAGCAGCAAGTGCTCTCTGAGGACGTCGACTCCGAAGTCGTTTTCCACGTCCCTTAGGACCGAGTGGATGTGGTTGGCGTCGTTCTGGCGGTTGTCGTACTCGATGACGAAGTCACCGCTGTGGATACGGTAGTAGTGGTTCTGGCCGTGCTCCATGCCGCCTGACCAGGCGAGGTGGAAGTTCTCGACACCGTCTTCACGTATCTGCTCAAGAACCTTTCCGACTCCCTTGTCCTCAAACTCGCTTCGCACCTGGCTCGTGTACTCGGCAATAAGAGAAGTAAGCATCTCTTTCTGGGTGCCGTTCATCTGCCCGCCGCGGATGCCTTCCTCTTTGGGGATCAGTGCCTTGGAGCTGTTGTACGTGAGGATGTCGAAAGGGGCGTCTTCAGCAATCACGGCTATGGAGCGCTGGCTGGAATCCAGGGAGTTGCCAAGCTCGAGGCCCATGTCTTCTCGGCGACCCAAGATGTTGCGCCCGGCGTGCTTTTGGCCGGCCGGCACGATTGCGGGGTTCGAGCCGAAGAAGAACGGGGTCGTCGATATGACCTCGCCTTTATAGACGTGCATGTGAAGCGAAACGTGGTGGCCTTCCACACGCCATCCCCAGGGATCATCTCCCATCGGGTCTCCGAAAACGGTCCAGTAGTAGAGGTCAGGATCGCGGACGAACGACACGATTCCTGCGGCTTTTTCCATTGGACCGAGGATCGTCTCGTGCTCGATGATCTGGTGCGCTCTCGTGTTGGCGGTCTCGCTCAGCCCTGAGGCCATGAGAGCGAATGCCAGGGTGCGCTGGTTTTCGTCCATGTCGCGCAACGGCAGGCCGTGGCGGTTCATCGGTGGGTAGTACCAGAAGATACGTTCGCCGTCGTTGAAGTGAAAGGTCGTCTTCGATTTCTGGTCTGCCGAGAGGCTGTCCAGAAACTTGACGCATGCCTCCGCCATCTCTTTTACGGCGGTCGAGCCACCATCGTGGTCGTGCGTGGATCCGTCGTGAGTGTGGGTCGTCATGTCTGCACCTCCAGCGTCGTCGGAATATTGTCTGAGAGCGGGTTCAGGAACGTATCGTGCTGCCAAGCGTCACGAATATATCCAGAAGGGGGGCCACCGTCCACTTGGCGCGCCGGATCAACGACGGTGGCCGTCGAGGTCCGGGACGGCGCGCTCTGCAAAACGTGCGTGCCGGAACGGATGAGGGTCCACGAGCGGTTTGTCGCCCAGGATGAGGTCGGCCGCCAGTCGTCCTCCAGCGGGCCCCAGGGCGAAGCCGTGGCCGGAGAAGCCGGTGGCGATTATGAGCCCGTTCGGGCCGCCACCGACCGGCCCAATGATGGGAGCCTGATCGGGCGTGGAGTCTATATTCCCGGCCCAGACTGACTCTATACCGACTTTTGCAAGATCCGGGAACGCCCGATGGAACAGCGCTAGGGTTTCACGCACGGCCTTCCCGTCCGCCGGAGGATCGATCATCCGGCGACGCTGCCAGAATTCACGGCGCGGCGCTGCGCCGGGTATTTTTGCAGCCAGGTCCTTGAAGAAGGCCCGGCCGACGCGCATCCGCAACCAGCGCCGATTCTTCCATGCCACTGGCAGGAACCATCGCATGTCTCGGAAAAGGCTCAGATCCACGTCGTAGATTGCCTCTTCTCCACCGGCCAGTACAAACCTGCCGGCGCGGTCCTGTCGGAAGGTGAAACCTTCGGCCCAGGCTGTGACCGCGGTGACATATTCCACCGGCTTCGTCCTCACGACGGTTGAGCGAACAGCGCGCTGCGGGAATCGGATGCCGATCGGACGGGTCAGGCGGCTGGACCAGGCTCCGGCGGCAACGACAACCTGCGATGCGGCGATCGGGCCGCGCTCGGTGAGCACGCCGGTCACAGAACCTCCGGCGGTTTCGATAGACGTGACGGCACAGTCGGTCACTATCCGCGCTCCGTTACGTTCGGCGGCCCGGGCGAAAGCGGCGGTCACCAGCGAGGGGTCCGCCTGACCGTCTGTTGGAAGGTGGAGCGCGCCGGTCCAACTCCCTGCCATGCTGGCCATCCCCGGTATCAGTTCCACGACCTGATCGCAGTTAAGGACTGCGGTCTCAAGCCCGGCGTTACGAGCGATCTGCCCCCACTTCTCAAACTCTGCCAGATCGGCGTCGTCGAAACCAAGACTCATGTTGCCGCCCTGGACCCATCCGACGTCCGCCTCTAGTTCTGCAGTCAGCCCTTTCCACATCTGGACCGACTCCACCGCCAGCGGGATGAGGTGGGGGTACCGGACCTGTTGGTGGACCCAGCCCCAGTTACGGGTCGACTGCTCGTACCCGATCGGCCCCTTGTCGACCAGCGTTACCGCCACATCCCTGCGCGCGAGCTGGTAAGCGATGGCAGACCCGATGATCCCACCACCGATGATCACAACGTCTGTATAACCGTCGAAAGTTGCCATCGGCGGAGAGTATCACGGGTACGCCCTCCGACTCCCTGACCGGGTGATGCAGTGCGACACCCTGCCGGAAACCTCAACGATATCGACCTGAGTTCAACTAAGGACACAAAAAAGAGAGCCCGCCAGAAGGCGGGCTCTCTCCGTGTACTCATGCGGAGAATATCCGCCGGTTCAGCGCGAGAAACTAGTCTCGGTTGATGCCGTTCAGGGAAGCCTGAATGCCGTCCGTCGCCGCCGTGGCCCACGGAACCGTGAACATCTTGAAGCCCTTGGCTACGAACCAGTTTGGGTCCATTCCCGGCGGGATGAAGTACATGCCCGGAACCACGTTATTCCTCTTGGCCGCCGCGGCGAGCTTGTCCAGACCTGCCTCGTATCCGGCGGAAGTGTAGTCCAGAGTGACCCCGAGTTCGATCGAGTAATCCGACGGACCGATAAGCGCGACGTCGATGCCGTCGACGCTCAGGATCTCGTCGATGTTGCTGATCGCCTCGTTAGTCTCGATCATCGGGATGATTACCAGGTCCCGGTTCACGGTGTCCATGTACTCCTGGTAGTCGTCGCCCTGGCCCCACTGGCCACGCATGCCACCGTTGGAGCGCTTGCCACCCGGGTAGTACCTGCAGGACTCGACGATGTATTCGGCCTGCTCTTTGGTGTTGACCATGGGAACGATGATTCCCCGTGCGCCGGCGTCCAACGCAAAGAGGATCTGCTCTGAGCTGATGGAATCTACACGGGCGAACGGTGCGGCCTTCTTGCCGTTAGTCGCCGCCATTCCCGGTGCCAGGTCCTTCATGTAGTGCGGAGAGTGCTGGGTGTCGAAGAGGAGGAAGTCATAACCGGCGTCAGCCAGTACGGCCGTTACTTCGGGGTGCGGGGAGCCGGCTGTTCCGACGATTGTCTTCCCGGATTTCAAAAGATCTTTGACTGCATTCACGTCGCTAGAACCTATACCTTTCAGATCAGACTAGGGATTTCAAATAATGTCCTAATGCCCGGTGTTCATCCAGCAGCGATTTTGATCTGCGTTGAGGATCGGTCTCCGTCGACCGCACGAAGTTTGGACACGGCGGGAGTATACGCCTCACCGCCCATCAGGGTTAGCGGCGAATATCCGTATATAGAGGGATGGAATTCAGGTTCCATGCCGACGAGCAACTACCAGGCGGCGATCGCAGGCGACGCCTGTGTCCGAGGTCAAACTAAAAGAGTCGGACTAGTGTGCTGCGGCTCCTGAGGATTTCCAGAAACTTCAAGATCGAACCGCGAATCGCTGTGGGATCGGATTGCCGGGAGGTGGTCCGGGGGGTGTTCCGCCGTTGGCGGCCGTCTTCTCTGCGTGCTCTGCAGCTAGACGATCTCGCAGGTCGTACAGCACCTGTCCCATTCGTGTCTCGTGGTAGAACCAGGTCCACATTCGTGTGCCACCGGGCGCTGAGGAGCCGGGCTGCTCGTTGGCCGCTTCCATGTAGTAAGCCTTCACGTCATCGGACATAAAGCGAATCGCTCCGGCGTTCTCCACTTCCAACCCAGACGGCCACACCGGCTCTGCGCCGGATGCGACGTCCGCCATCAACGCAGCAATTTCCGGCATCGAATCGGCCGATAAGCCACTTAGACCAAAGGTCGAACGACCCAATCGACGTACCGATTCCGAGTACCAGGGAGATAGCGAACCAACCTCTTGTAGCAGCGACTGTTTCAACGCTTCCACGGGAGTCGATGTCACCTCCAGCGGCGGCAACGGCAGGACGCAACTCCACGCCGCGTCGCTCTCCGCCGTCACCGGCGAATCGTGCGGGTAGTCCTCTATGACGGGTCCCGACTCCCTTTCGAACAGCCCGAGCAGTGATCGCAGGACGTCCAGTTGGAACTCGCGATCATCGGGAGCGCCCAGCGGTCGCCCCAACTCGAACGGCACCCATAGGGAGCGCGAAGGTTTGATGTGCTCCGTGTGCTCCCGGACCAGGCTGATAGCGGCCGTCGGCACGCCTTCGGCCTCTATGTAATGCTGTAGCCCGCCAACGGCGCGCGTGCAGTTCGGTCATATGGGAACGAGGATCGCCGCCGTGACGCCGTCCTCTTTAAGCAGCTTCGCCACCTGCGGGCCGGTCTCATTCATACGTGACGGGTCGGTCGCACCCATGAACGAGTAGTGCCAGCTTGCGACCGAACCTATCTCGCCATCGGCCTCAAGCTGCCTGAGCAGCTCCAACGGGAAGACGACGTTCGGGTCTTGCTGATATCCGCTTCGATCAAAGTTAACGCTGACGTGACTCATCGTGAGGTCCGAGTAGTCGAGGTCGCCCGGTATCAGACGGTAGTCCGCGGAACCGCCTGTGAACTTGGCGTCATCGGAGCGGTGTAACCCGGCGGTGGAGATGATCGCCACGCGGGCCTTTTTCAGGTCAGGCCCGGGAGCCCAGGGCGCCGGCCCGTAATCCGGTATCGGCAGGCTCAGGAGATGGGCGGCGTACTCCGGCGACAGGTCTGAGAGTCTTACCAATGTGCTTTTAATCCTGTGCTTTCAAACTACGGGGCGCATAGCCCCGGAAGCTTTGCTTTGTCTGGTGTCCGCTATCAGACTCTCTGTTTGGTGCCGTCCGGGAGAGATCGGTTCAACCTGCGAAATTATCGCTGCCGGCGTCGACGTCCTACATGTATCCGGCAGTGTCTTTTCCAAGGTAATGACGTGCCGCTGTTTCGTAGTGCGATGCCCTTCCCTGGAACTGCTGGGCCACAACATGCATGTCTTGGTAGCGGCGTTGTATGGGATTCCTGACGAAGACAGCGTCCGAGCCGAACATCTCGTAAGCGTCACTGACGACGAGGGCCGATTGCCGTATGGCATAAGTAGAAGATATTCGGACCTCGACCTGTTGCTCGGCGTTTATCTCACCGCCCCCGCAGGCCGTATCCCACATCGACGCCGTGCTGTTTCGTAAGAAGGCATCCGCCGCCCTTAAGGTCGCCTCGTTCTCACCGATCTGCCGTTGCACCGTCGACTGGTCCGCCATCACACCGGAAATCCCACGCGCCGTCTTCCGGCCCGCAAGCTTGATTACGTCATCAAGGCACGCACGGGCGAGTGCTATTGAGATCGTGGCAAAACCTATCGGGAACAACGACGCCTTACGCATGATCATGATCGGGATGTTGGGCGTCGGAGAGTCCGACTCCAGATACGAGTGGTCTGCCGGGACGAACACGTCGTCAATATCAAAGCTGAAGCTGGCCGTGCCGCGAAGCCCGTTCACCTGCCACGTGTCCAGCATCGTGGCATCGGACTTGGGAACGACAAAGGTCCGCAGCTCGCCAGTCACTCCCTCAACAGGTGAGATCGCAGCCTGCCATGTGGAGTGACTGCTGCCGCTACTGAAATCCCAGTGACCGGTCAGCTGATATCCACCCTCTACCGGCACAGCCAAGTTGCCCCTTGAGGGCGGGCCATTCGTGACATTGCCTCGCTGCGGCCCCCAGATCTTGCGTGCGGTTTCCTCTGGCATGCGCGCAGAGTCAGTGGCGAAAATGTTGTTCTGATTCACACACCAGGCCGTACTGGCGTCCGCATTGGAGAAAATGCGAACAATCTCGAGAAAGGACGGATGATCCAGCTCAATTCCGCCAAGCGACTTCGGGATCAGCAGCCGAAACAGGTTGGCGTCCATCATCTCGCCAACCAGGTCCTCAGGGACTCGTCGCCCTTCGTCAATCTCGTCAGTTCGCTCGGCGACCCTGTCAGCAAACCGACGAGCGATTTCTATGTACTCAACCGAATCTGGATTACTCATCGGCAGAGAGTAACAAGTTAGCCATGCCTGA
>Ga0302132_10000393_pt1 | contig 24285 bp, 32 predicted proteins | sample CB9_321_MG_FD_203113 | JGI IMG/M metagenome (GOLD analysis project Ga0302132, IMG submission 203113) | Marine microbial communities from Western Arctic Ocean, Canada - CB9_32.1 | ecosystem: Environmental > Aquatic > Marine > Oceanic | place: Canada: Western Arctic Ocean | collected 2017-09-19
TATATTTGTCAATATTCTAATGTTCCATACTGGGACTATGAAGGCTTTTGATGATGTAGTTTTGGGTTCATATGCGCAAATAGCAACTGGGACTCTGGATTTCGATGGCAATGTGACAGGTAATATAATATTTGTAGCAGAAGACGGCACCGTAGATTTAGCTCAATCTAAAACAATTGTAGGGAACACCACTGCTAGCGGAGATGGCGTAGGTACGATTTCCCTGCATAGTGATTCTAATATTACAGGATCAGTAGGTGAAACTGGTAAAAGTATCAAGTTACTCACATCCGATAGCACCACTAGCAACCTTATAACTGGCACTGTCTTTGCCAAAACCATTACAAACTCTGGTACTGGTGCCATGACTTTTTCCTCAGATGTGGTTACAAGTACAAATACAATCAACATCAACAATACTGGTATAATGAACTTTAATGGCAATGTGACAGGTAATGTAGAATTTTCAGGTGATGGGACCGTAAACTTAGCTGCAAATAAAACAATCTTTGGAACGATTGATAACGTCACAAGTATAGACAGTCAAGGTACTTTGAATTTACACAATAATTCACATGTCACTGATCCTGGAACTATAGGCGCAACAAAAAAATTATCGTTAATACAACTTAACGATACGACTTACATCAGAACATGGAACAATAACTGGAATACTGACAAGCTTTCTGTTAATTCTGGTACACTTATCATGGATTCACATCCAACATTTTCAGTACTAACAAATAACGCAACCATTGTATTAAATTCTGGGTCTGAAATTACTACCGATAGTTTAGTCGGAAACGGAATATATCAATTCCCATTAGTAGAAGATCTAACCATGCCAGTAGTTACGATAACGAACGCGAACCACGCTAATTTAAGTGGCCATAGAATAGTCATAACCACTAATCTAGATTCTTCTAGCTCCCTGCAAGCAGGCGTCAGAACATTATTTGACTCCTCGCATCCAACAAGTAACGCTCAGCTACCAACTACTATAGATGAATTGCCATCTTTTATATTATATGATCTCAGCCTTATAACACATGATGGTGATGCAAACGGAGCAAGCCAAGAAGATATTGTTTTGTATGTAGCTTTAAGTGGTAATGATTTGGAGAATTATGCGTACCCTTATAATAAACCCGCTGCGAGACAGGGAGAGGCGAAGCCGAGGTCGAGTAGTCCTCAGAAGGGCTGCCTTTCGGCTCCATTGAGAGATTGTGCGTAGCGCTTCGACCTTTGGAAGCTGGAAGGTATTTCCCAGCCCGTAGAGCCATATACGCAGTACTGGCTTTCAAAAACGAGACTGTAGGCTTGTTTTTTGGAAGATCGGTACGGAGGTGGGCGTCTGAGGCAAAACCATCTGCGAGGGTAGTGATTCGATTTTGGCAGGAGCCAAAATCTTCTATGAACGACCGAGCAACACGCCTTCTTAAATTATATTGATGATTATGGTGATAACCTAGGAGATATATTAAATGATTTATATAATTATTTAAATAACACAGAGCATACAGAGGAGCTTAATGACAGAATTAATCGCAATCATAATGCCCTTACTAAAACCAGTGCAATATTAGAGAGTAAAAGGATTAATGCAATGGCAGGTCAATTTTTCATCAACAGAGGTCTAGTGTCTTCAGGAAAATCGGCTTATGGTCAAACACCTAACACAGAAGAAAAGACGCCTAAAGGTGATAATTTATGGGGATTAATATTTGGCCAGTTTTCTGATCAAGAGACGATAGATAACTTTCACGGATATGATGCCTCTACCTTTGGTATTGCTATCGGAAAGGATAAACAGTTAACTACAGATTTACTATTAGGAGTAGCATTTTCATATGCAAATATTGCAGTAAATGTAGCTAACAATTATGGTAAGACCGATATAGAGAATTTCCAATTTTCACTCTATGGCGTATACGACTTCACTGAAAATTTATATGTGGCTGCTCAAACAAGTTACACTTTAGGGTATAATAAGTCATATCGCTATAATGCTGGTATCTCGCCTCTGCAAACTACAGCTAAAGGAGATTATTTTAGCAATCAGTTCTTAATACAAACAAGAGTGGGATATATATTAGATCTTTCTAATAACATGACACTTACTCCTCTGTTCATTAATGACTTTGCATATTATCAAGACAACTCATATACTGAATCAGGATTAAATCCAAACCTACAGATAAATTCATTTCAAATATCATCTTATAACATAGGAGCAGGGTTTAATTATGAGTGGGATATCCCAGTGTCAGAAAAAGGCAGAGTCAACCCTTTCTTGTTTGTGGGTTATACCTACGATTTACTTAACAAGGCAATTATAACTCAGGGCAAATTTAAAGGTGGCCCTAATAATAACTGGTCAGTAACAAGCCCCTATACACCCGGCCCCCATAGTTTTCTTCTAAGTACAGGCTTGGCATCTACCATAATTGAAAACCTAGATATTAACCTAAATTATAACCTTGTAGCTCAAAACCAATATTTTTCTCAGGGTGGCAATCTAACAATAAGCTATTCTTTTTAATTGGCGTTCAGCTCCGGAACTTGCGCCCTGACCCAGCCTGACTGAATATGAAAGATACCAACGAACAGACATCATAATTATATCTTCCTGAAAATGTCGCCATTTGAAATCAAGCATCATATTTTTTTCCATGTTGAATCATACTGCAAGGGTAGCTCGCTTTGCGATCAATGTGAATTTGCGACAGAACCAGATTGCTCGCACACAGGATTGGTGCCAACAGCAAAAGATTTTTTTGACAAAACATATTTTTATTCTGACTCTATTAATGACTTGCCTTTATTTCTTGAAGTAGATGAGCCGAGAGTGGTGAACCCAGGCCCTAAATTATTGAAAGAAGCGCAAAGTAGGTCATGGCCAGTAGAGTACTTTTGGAGCTATTTTTTTGCAGTGACCGTTGGAAACATTTTCTGGGAATCCCAAATGATGTTGATGTCACAATAACCAATGTTTTTGAGCATGGTTGTAAATTCTTCCGTGCCCATGTAGCAACTCCAAGCAACATTTAGAGTGTCCGCGAAGAGCATTTTTTGTTGCCCTAGCCAATAGTGGTCTATTTTATCTATTGCCCATTCATTTCCATTTGGTGCAATTAACGTGCTGGTTAAAAGGATCCCATCTTGTTTTAATGCATCATAGAATATTTGGTAAAGTCTAGTAACTTGGTTGGGGTCACTCAAATAAATATTTAATCCATTGCTGACAATAAGCTTATATTTATTAATAGTTTTTAAGGAAAAGATATCTTTTTGAATGATTGAAATGTTTGCTTTGAGACTTTCATCAAGCTTTTTGTTTAATTGTTGGAGTGTGTCAGGATCAATATCCACGGCATCTATTTTACTGTTGATTTGGTTTTGAATATCTTGTGGCAGAAATTCAGGCAGCAATCCGCAGGGCGCAGAAAGAACATGGCTATCTTTTTCAATAAATTTCTGACAGATTTTTTTAAAAATAAAAAATCTTTCTTGTGTTGCTTGGAATACAGGAAAATTTTTAAAAATCTCCTGCTCTAAGGCTGAAAATTCAGGGTGTTTCATGATGGGAAACTTTACGATGGCATCTGTCCAATAGGCATTTAGTCCTCGGTTGATGACCATGAATTCACCGAATGTAGTTTTTGAAAACATTTCAAAATAAGCGACTAAGTCCTTATTTGAGGATATGCGGCTTAAAATTTCTCGCTTCCCGGTAGCGAAATCATTGAAGTGCTGATGTGATGCTATGGTATTGCTATTGGTTTTATTGCTCACTAGTTCCTACGGTGTAGAGAAATGGGTATAACACCAAGTATATATTTATTCCTCAATCTTTTCACCTGGATGCGTGTAAAATCCATCTGGATACAACAACTCCATTTGCCAAATTAACCTATTTTCTTATGCATTTTGTCTCCATATCGTTATGAGGCATCTATTTTACCCTCTATGTCACCTGTCCGAAAAAACCGTACCACTATACATTTTACCAAAAGATAAATTGCAACAAATTTACGCAATACTTGTGCTTATTGTCGGCATCATTATGATTCTACGAGAAACTCATTCCAATCACTGAATCTTTACTCAAGGATTTCATATCTGAACTCTCTATTGAAATGGAATATACGAGAGGTTGGGTAAATGGTGTTGAGCTTATCGATCTGCTCAAGAAAAACTATGAGCAAGATAAACGTTTTGGCATTACCAACCATGGCCCACATCGTGCGGACTTAAAAATAAAATCCAATGGACTGCCAGCCCAAGATATTTTTTCACGAGGACAGCAAAAACTATTTATTTGCATGTTGAAACTCGCACAAGGCATTTTATTTTCAACTAAACACAATACGCCGTGCATTTACTTGGTAGATGATATTACGTCAGAGTTAGACCAAAACTTTTTAACACAATTTTTAGATCAACCTATGTCGCTCAAGGCACAAACCTTTATGACCAGCATTTACGAAAAAGATGTTCAAATATTTATGCCTGGCATAGAGTCTCCTCACTTTGAAATAAAACATGGAGCGGTTCCTCAGATAGCTTAGTAAAATAAAAGAATCAGTATGTTACTCGGTCGTTCACTTTAGATTTCATGAGGTTTTGGATAAGTAATTTTTAACTTCTTCTGGAATATATGGTCTACCACCTGCAGCAGGGAGGCAGGTAGCAATAAAAGAGGCTGTGGCCGCTACTTTTCCATGAATTAAAATTTCTTGTTCAAATCCAAATTTAGACTTTGAACCTTGAATTTGGATACATTTACATGTGACATTTATTTCATCTCCTTTTTTTAGGGATAATCTAAAATTAAGCTCATAAGATGCTAAAACATAATTTTGCCCACGCTTTGCTGCTTCAACAATATCTACTCCAAGAGCTTCTTTTATATATTGATGACGTGTTTCCTCCATATAGTATGGATAGTGTAATCCGTCTAAAATCCCTTGAAAATCTATGTGCTCATCTTTGATAGTCATATTTTTAATATACATATTAAGATTCCTTATTTTAAATTTCTTGGGTAAGTGTAAATTGTAATTATATTCAATGCGGCAGAAATAAAGTAGTAGCCACACAATCTTAGCTGTCTTTATTTATGCCTCCAACTATAATAATGGCAGAGATTATTTAAACTCGTCGATTACTGTTTTAAATACTAAAATTGGCGCCAATACCAGAAATACTAATGAAGATAAAGCAGCCAGGTATGTTGCCATTCGCAAAAGTTTTGTGAAGCAACGTTTAAGCATGCAGGCATTACAAGCAAAAAAGGTTTCTCCAGAAGAGGTTTTTGAAAATATGGAGGAGACTCTAATGCTCTTGGCAGCTGAAGTTTTTCAAGGAGAGAACCAGAGTATGATGATGAAACATCTCGGTGATGCTAAAGCGAGAACATTTAAATTTCAATAACCCATTCTAACCCTTATTTAGCCTGACTTCCACACCAACAGGAAAGTTGAAAGAGCCATTTTTACCAGATGATTATGTTGCACCTGAAAATGGGTGACTTATTTTACAGAGGCCACTAATAGCATTAGTGCGATTACGAATAAAATACTATTTCCAACCATAAAGGCAGTGAGGCGGTGGATGAAATCATTGTAGGTAACGTGAATCAATGAGTTAATAATTCTAGATCCCACAAATAGCCATGACAGCACTAGAAAATAAGTGTTTTGATCACCAAGTAGCATAAGTAGAATGGTACAGATATAAAAGAGAATCGGTACTTGAAATAAGTTATCGAGGTTGCGTGAGCTTTTGGTAACAAAGGCAGACTGATCAGCAGAAAAATTCATCAGGGAAAATTCATGGAGTTTCAAGTGTCCTTCTCTGAGTGCGTGAACGCGTGCAAATATACTGATAAATACACAGATAAAAGTGAATAAAATCAGTGTTAGCATAGGATAAAGTAGTGCGTACATAGTTAGTCCTTACTTTGATTGTTGTTTACGTTCCCATACGTTTGGCGTGAACGTTTGCAGTTGAAGTGCATGCACCTCTCCTGTTGCGATTTTATCCCCTAGTGCCTTATATACCATTTGTTGGCGCTTTACTCGGCTTGCAATGCTGTTAAAGCTATCGCTAATGACAATGGCTTCAAAGTGGACGTTATCATCACTTTTAACGATGGCTTTGGTGTTATCGATATTGGCTTCAATGAGGGCTTCGAGTGCTTGTGCATTCATTTTGTTGTCGTCCTTAATCTGTTTCTTAGATTAACTATTTTGTATGGTCTTTATTATGAAGTGGTTTGCACGCCCTGTGAAGCCTTCTCTTGTAGTATTTGTAAGACACCTTGTACTTCCGCTAATAAGAGGGTATTGGGGAGCGAAAAATTTTGTATGTTAAGGGGAATATTGTGCTTTTTTGCGAAAGCAAGATTTGTCATTAACCATGCAAGACCTGCGCTATCCATATGGGATAGGTTCTCGCAGTTAATAATCCATGCTTGTTTGGCATCTAATTGTTTTCTGGCAGTCGAAGATTGCTTTTCAATATAAGCAATGGTTTTGAAGGTAAACGCTTCAGAGACATACCAATTGTTTTTCTGAATATCAAGTGCCATGAGTTTACTCTTTATTTATGGGCGGCGCGGGCATTTACTTTATCAACTGCCGTAATTGCATCTGCCACTGTGGAGAGTGATTGGAACTGGCTACGGTAATTTTGGATAATGCTAATGCCTTCCGCTGCTACATCATAAATTTTCCATTGATTCTGAGGAGACTTTATGAGGTAGATTGTAATACGAGATCCTTGTGCGCTACTGCCATCTTTGGTAATAATCCCAGATATTTGTAGCGTATCCTGAGTTTTCCAGCTATCTCCTCGGAGTGGCCGAAATTTAATTTTGTAGTCTCCGAGCTGAGCCACATTTTTACTATACATCAGCACAAGCATATTCATAAAACCATTAATAAAGGTATCTTGCTGCGCTTTTGTGGCCGTTTCCCATTTTTCTCCAAGCATATCGCTGGCGATTTTATTGACATCTAAGTGTGGAATTAAATTCTTTTTAATTACACGGATGAGTGCTTGAGGATGGTTTGATAATTGGCTGGCATTTTTTGCGAGGATGTCTTGGATCTTAATGATAGATGATTCAATGACCACAGTTGGGTTTTGTAATGTTTGTGGTGCCGTGACCTCTTTGGGCATGTCTTTAGCTGGCTGTGCGGTGCTTTGTGTTGTTGTCTCGGTTGATTTTTCCTTGACCGTATCTGCATAAATAACGGATTGCGAAAGTATGGTGCCGACGATAACTATTCCTAGGATATTTTTAATCATTTTGTTTTTCCTCCAGAGGCAAAAGTGCTGATAAGTGAATTTAAGTTTGTGGCAGCATAGGTGGTTTGAATATGGCCGTGGTCTTTAAGGACAGCGTTATCGTATCCTGGTTGTAATGCAATATAGCTATCGCCAAGTATGCCCATGGTCTGTATGGATGCTGAGCTATCTGTAGGGATGTCGTTAAATTTTTGATTGATCTTAATGGTTACTTTGGCTTCAAATGAGTCTCCATCGAGTGAAATATCCGTGACCTGACCGACCTTCACACCTGCAATACGCACGGCTGCGTTTTCATTCAGTGAGCCAATGTCTGTGAAGTCTGCGGTCACCACATAGGTTTTTTCACCACCGATATTTTGAAAAGAGAGGCCGCTCACTTTAAAAGCTAAAAAGATAAAGGCTAATATGGCGATGATGACAAAGAGTCCAACAAGTAGTTCTGATGATTTTTTTTGCATTTTACATTCCTTTAAACATCATAGCGGTGAGTAAGAAGTCCAAAGCGAGGACAAGAAGCGAAGCGTAAACAACCGTTTTGGTGGTGGCTCTGGCGATACCGTCAGGGTTTGGAATGCAGGAAAATCCTTGGTATACCGCAACCCAGGTGATGACAAAGCCAAAAACAATGCTTTTAATAATGCCATTTAAGATGTCTTGGTTAAAGAAGACCGCGCTTTGCATATTTCCCCAGAAGGTTCCATCGTATAAGCCTAGGAGCTTAACGCCAACAATATATCCGCCCCAAATAGCGAGAGCACAAAAAATAAGGTTAAGTAGAGGCATGCAGATTTGCCCTGCCCAAAATCTAGGTGCAACAATGTAGCGTAATGGATCAACGCCCATCATGGTTAAACTTGAAAGTTGTTCCGTGGCTTTCATTAGTCCAATTTCAGACGTGAGTGCGCTTCCTGCTCTACCAGCAAAGAGTAGAGCGGTGACAACGGGTCCCAGTTCTCGGAGTATGCTTAGAGCGACCATGGGCCCAAGGGCAGAAACTGCGTTGAATTTAACAAGGGTATAATATCCTTGTAAGCTCAATACAAATCCAATAAATATCCCAGAAACCACAATAATCGTGAGGGAGTTGACGCCTATGGCATACATTTGTCCAAAGACTTGTCGAGGGTTAACCGCGCCGAAAATAACACGGAATATGAAGATCGTTGCTTCACCAATATGCTTAATGGAGGTAATTGTGTTTTTACCCACTCGGGCTGTGGCTTGGATCATGACAGCTCCTCAACGAATGGTTTGGCAGAGTAGTGAAAGGGAACAGGCCCATCGGGGTTTCCACATAAAAATTGCTGTACAAGCTCTGATGAACTTTGTTTGATCTCATCAGGGTTTCCGGTTGCAAGTATACCTTGGTTTGCAACAATAATGATAAAGTCAGCGATGCTCATTACTTCTTGAATATCATGGGAGACAACGATAGAGGTAAGGTTAAGAGCATCATTTAAGGATTTAATGAGTTTTAGAACAACGCCAAGCGAAATGGGATCTTGCCCGGTGAAGGGTTCATCATACATCATAATATCAGGGTCAAGCGCAATGGCTCTAGCGAGTGCCACGCGCCTTGCCATGCCGCCAGATAGCTCGGTAGGGATGAGAGAAGCCGCACCTCTTAGACCAACCGCTTCAAGCTTCATTTTAACGAGGTTCTCAATAATGTTTTCGGGTAGGTCACTATTCCTTCGGATAGGGAAAGCGACATTATCAAAAACGGACATTTGGGTGAAGAGTGCGCCTGACTGAAATAACACACCCATATGCTTGCGAAGTGACATAAGCGCCTTGCGAGAAAGCCTGTTGATGTTTTCATCCAGAACGCTAACGGTGCCACTTTTGGGGGATATTAGACCGCCGATTAAGTGAAGCATGGTGGTTTTCCCCGCACCGGAGGGTCCCATGATCGCCGTAATTTTTCCTTTAGGAATATCGACGCTTATATCTTTATAGATAGCGCGGTGGCCCCGAAATAAATCAACATTTTCGATTTTTATGATCGTATCTTTCGCTATAATATTAAGCATTGGGCTTTATCGACGCTGTTATTGATTTTCGGGCAAAGTTAGGTTAAGTTCGATGACTGAGCAGTCATCGCTTTGGGTCAGTTCAACCTTTACCTGGTCTTGATCAATTTCAATATATTTTCGAATAACATCCATGATTTCAAGTTGAAGTTTTTTTAGGTAATCTGGGGAATCTAGTTTGCTTCCTGTTCGCTCAGAGCGTTGATGTGCCACGATCACTTGCAATCTTTCTTTGGCGATGTTTGCGGTGTTTTTTTTCTTGGCGCGGAAATAATCTAAAAATGCCATGTTACTTTCCTCCAAACAGACGTTTAAGGAAGCCTGTTTTTTCTTGTGCAATAAAGCGCATTGGCTTTTCTTCGCCTAAGAAGCGTCCAACAGCATCCATATAAGCAAGACCTGCATTGCTTTCTATGTCTAGTGTAACGGGGGTGCCTGAGTTTGAGGCGCGTAAAACTGCCTTTGATTCAGGAATAACGCCAAGTAATGGAATGGCGAGAATTTCGGTCACATCATCAACCGCCAACATGTCACCATTTGTGACTCTTTCAGGGGAATAACGCGTTAAGAGTAAGTGCTCCTTGATGGGGTCTTTGCCCTCAGAAGCACGTTTTGTTTTGCTGGAAAGTACGCCCAATATTCTATCAGAGTCGCGAACAGAGGAGACTTCTGGGTTGGTAACAACAATGGCTTCATCTGCGAAGTGCATCGCCATTAGCGCACCTTTTTCAATGCCTGCTGGGGAGTCACAAATAATGTAATCAAATGTTTTAGCAATTTCATCTAGTACTTCTTCTACGCCTTCTTCGGTGAGCGCATCTTTGTCTCGGGTTTGTGAGGCTGGTAGGATGTATAAGTTGTCTATACGTTTATCTTTTATAAGCGTTTGATTTATATTGGATTCCTTGTTGATTAAATTAATGAAGTCATAAACAACACGGCGCTCGCATCCCATGATCAGATCAAGGTTTCTTAAGCCAACATCGAAATCAATAACAACTGTTTTAAATCCCTTCATTGCAAGTCCAGAACCGATTGCCGCACTGGTTGTGGTTTTACCGACGCCACCTTTTCCAGAAGTAATGACAATAATTTTTGCACGTTTTTCATCTTTTTCAGGTGCTTTTTTTGCAGGTTTTTTCTTTTCAGAGGTTACTTTTGGCGCCTCTTTTTTATCTTCAACATTTTCGTCTTTTTCTTTGTCAGTTTCTTTACTCACAACTTGATTCCTTTTGCATTTTTTATAATGTAGCGATAACCAATTGGCCATCTTTAAGGTAAACTTGTTTGCCTTTAGCGGTATTTTCTGATTCTCCCAGAGACTCTTCAAACAGTCTATACTGTCCAGCGATAGAAACTAGGTCTGCCTCAAGTTTTTGGCAAAATATTCTGGATTCCGTGTCCCCGTTGAGTCCAGCGAGCGCCCTTCCTCTCAGTACGCCATATACATGAATGTTGCCTTCAGCAAGCAATTCGGCACCAGGACTGACAGAGGCTAATATAACAAGGTCACCATCGGGGGCATATATTTGTTGTCCTGAGCGAACTTGTTGTTCAATGACGACAGTACCTTTGCCTGATTTAGAGGTATAAGTACGCGGTTTGGTTTCTTTTTCTGTTTTGATCGCAATTTTGTTTGCTGTGGGGGGGGTGTCTATGGCTGTTTGCTTTTCAACTTGTGGGCGAGCAGTGGGTCGCGCTTCTTTGATAAGTGGAAGTTTAAGGTCTGTGATGATCGTTTGGGATTTTTCTGAAAGCGCTCGAAATCCCACAGGAATGAGGGTGTATTTTTCAAGTATTGCTTTCAAATTTAATAAATCCAGTGTTTCAATTTGGGAGTCAACTTCGTGGAGATCTATAACAATAGGGGTGTCATTGAAAAATTTTGGAGCGAGTTTGATTTTTTGATTAAGATGCTGTTCAATTTTCCCAAGGTCAGTGGACTGTAGTTGTAGAACACTGAGAGTGAATAGTTTCCCTTTAAGCTGAAATGCTTGATCCATATAATATCCTATGTGCCTTTTTATATTCCTAAATCAATTCGACATTTTGTATCGCATTTAGGAATATAGGTTTTGTCGCCTTCATATAGCTGTGATTTATAACGCTTTCGGTGTTAATTATCAAGTAAGATCACTGCATTGGATTATGTATATATCCGAGAATCTGTTAAAATTTAAATGTGACATAAAAAATTTAGAGGTGTTCTGATTCAAATGCGGCGTTTCCCACTGTTTAATGTGTTAACCATTTTGGTGGCGTTAGGGCTATTTGTCGTTTTTCTGAGCTTTTCTCGTAGTGGTGCTTCTCTTTTAACATGGTTGGGATCATGGATTGGGCTCACGCAAATATCATCCGTTGATCAACAAATTATTCTGTGGATAAAGCTCCCAGAAGTGCTCATTGCTTGGTTGGTGGGGGCGGGCTTAGGGATCGTGGGTTGTGCTATGCAGGGCCTGTTGCGTAATCCTTTAGCGGATCCTGCAATTCTGGGCGTGTCTTCGGGTGCAAGTTTTTTCGGTATATTATTGATTTTATTCTTACCAACAGTGGGGCTAGTGAGCGCGGGCTTTATGATGTTTTTATTTATTGTGGCATCATTTATTGGCGCATCTGTTGTGATGTTGATTTTATATTTATTTACAAAGCTTACTCAGGGTGGAAATGTGATTTCTGTGCTGCTGGCAGGCGTGGCATTGAGCGCTTTATTCGGGGCATTAAGTATGTTGCTAGTTTCTTTTTCTGGTGACACTCAAATGCGCCAAGCCATCATGTGGAGTATGGGGGGGCTTGTAAACACATCCTGGGCGTCTGTTGGGTTTGTGGCAGTGATTCTTTTTGTGGGCTTTTGGATTTTAGTGCGTAGCGCCAGTGAGTTAAATATTCTTTCTCTGGGGGAGGAGAGCGCCAAAACGATGGGTGTGAGTGTCGGTGCATTGCTTTTGAGACTATTGCTTGCATCAGGGTTAATTGTTGCAGCAGTAACGGCAGTAGCCGGCCCTATTGGCTTTGTTGGACTGATTGCGCCACATGTTGCGCGGATGTTAAGAGGTGCAGAGCATAAGGGCTTAATGTTGAGCAGTGCTTTGGTAGGAGGAATTATTATGATGACCACAATATATTGCTCAAAGGAGATTGCCTACCCTTACACTATTTCAGTAGGCATCATTATGGCGTTATTGGGTGCGCCATTCTTTTTGTGGTTATTATGGAAAAACTATCGGAAAGAGAAGCTTACCTAAGAATGTATGTGTAAGAAAAAGAAATATTCTAAATACCTGCTGTCGCAGGTATGATCAAGCTTTATTTTTATACCTAAGAAAAGGCACGATTAGCCCTTTAAGCCAAAGAGTTTGAAGCTGTACGCTATTTGATCATCGCGTCATAAAGGGGTATCATTTCATAATTTTGTTAGTTTAGTTGCTTCTAGCTATGTTTAAAACGGTTAAGAGTAAGTTGCTAAGATTCAAACAAGACTTCCATGATGGTTGGGATCAATTTGTGATTGACCACCCAAAACATAACACCTACCACGACACTGGTGAAGTCAAAAAGAGGCTAAAATGTGGTAGACCAGAAGGTGGATTTATGACTTTTAAGTGCATGGAGTGCGGCAAGGGTGAGCATAAAGTCAACCTGAGATGTAAAGGACATTTTTGCCCGCAGTGTGGCAAACGCTATGCCAGAGAGTGTGTGACTAAATATAGCAAATATGCTTTTCAGAGGGATCAGTTATCGGCAAATAGTATTGAACATGCCAGAGCCATTTAGTAATCATAAAAATCAAAGTAAATTATATACAAAATACATGGGTGTATCTCATGCCTGTTTACTGGAAGTGATCAGGGAAATGTATGGACCTGACGAATATAAAATAGCCTGCATCACATTTATCCATACTCATTCTAGAAGCGGTGAGTACAAGCCTCATTTGCATATCATCCTTGGTGAAGGTGCACTGCATATGCTAACTGGAAAATGGCGACCATTCAAATATATCCCAATGGATGCGCTAAAACTTAGTTGGAAAAAACATTTATTGATCATGATGAGGAAGGAATTCCCAGAGCTAAATATAGTGGCAGTGTTCAATGCCATGTTTATTTGATTTTAGCTTCTTTATAGATGACATGTTTACGTAGAACAGGATCGAATTTTTTGAATTCAAATTTATCGGGTGTGTTCTTTTTATTTTTTGTCGTGGTGTAGTAGTGACCGGTGCCGCCAGTGGAGACTAGTTTGATTTTATCACGCATGTTAAATTCCTCGTTACTATACTTTAATGCCGCGGGCACGAATGTCTGCTAGGACAACTTCGATACCTTTTTTATCAATGATACGCATACCTTTTGCGCTGACACGCAACTTGATATAGCAGTTTTCACTCTCAACCCAAAAACGGTGAGTGTGTAGATTTGGTAAAAAACGACGCTTTGTTCTGTTCAGTGCGTGAGAAACGTTGTTTCCTGCAACTGGGCGCTTTCCTGTTACGATGCATACTCGTGACATATTCGATACTCCAAATTATTAATAGCAAAATCTCTAAGGGACAATTTTATACCAAATTTCGATATAAAGGGCAAGTAATATCTGTTTATTTTTATGCTCGCTGGTGGGTTATTTATGAAAATTACGAATCACTTTATAGATTGATTTCATGCCTCGAAGAGAGCGGATGACGCGCGCTAGGTGTTGACGGTCTTTAACTTCAATCGTGACCGATATGGTGCCATAGGATTTATGAACATCATCAAAATTTATTTGCATGATTGAGGCTTCACGATGAGAAATTTTAGTGGCAATTTCTGCAATAGCGCCACGGTGGTTTTCAACATCAATTAAAAGCTTACAAGCAAAAAGATTTTCGAGCTCATCTGGCCAACGGACATGAATCGCAAGGTGCGGGCTTTTTTGTAAGATATTTTGTTTTTGTAATACTGCACATTTGGTCGTGTGCACCTCTAATCCTTTCCCTGAGATCATGATGCCAATAATTAAATCTCCGGGAATAGGGCGGCAGCATTTGGCAAGGGTCGTGAGTGATTTCCCTTCTGAGTCTATATCTAAAACAGTCTCTGTATTTCCCTCAAGGCTTTCTCCCGTTTTGATTTCGGCAGAAATGGTTTTAGAGAGTTGAAGAACGGTGTCTGCGATTTGTACATGGTCAAGCTCTCCTCTTCCAATCATAATGAGGAGGTTTTGAATATTATCAATATTATGTTTTTCACAAAGTTCCTGATGTAACTGTTCGCTGTAGCCGTCGATTTTAAGTTTATTGCGGCGTATTAATGGATTGAGCAAGCGTTTGCCAAGTCGGAGTGCCTGATCATTCTCTTGGTCACGAATATAGATACGAATGGCGTGTTTTGCTTTATTGGTGGTGACAAAATTCAGCCAAGAGGGCGAAGGAGTTGCCGTTGGAGAGGTAAGAATGTCAATGGTTTCGCCGTGCTGAAGTTTTTGATTTAGCGGTACCAGTCTTCGATTGACGCGTGCCGCAATGCATTTGTTACCAATATCGGTATGGATTGAGTAAGCGAAGTCTATGGCGGTGGCACCTTTGGGTAGCTCCACAATATCACCTGTGGGTGTAAATACGTAGACCTCATCAGGGAATATATCTACTTTGACGCTTTCAATAAAATCTAAAGAAGAGGCGCTTTGGCTTTGAATCGCGGATAATTTTTTCAACCATTTTCGTGTCTTCTCTTGACTTAATTCCTGAGATTTATAAATCCAATGAGATGCGATACCTTTGTCAGCGGTATAGTCCATTTCTTCAGTGCGAATCTGAATTTCAATCGGAATGCCATAAGGCCCGAATAATGTCGTGTGTAAGGATTGGTAGCCATTCGCTTTAGGCATGGCTATATAGTCTTTAAAGCGACCCGGAACAGGTTTGTAAAGCTCATGTACGGCACCTAAAATGTTGTAGCAGTGCCGACGGGAGCTTGCGATGATTCTAAAAGCATAGACGTCCATGATTTCAGAGAAAGGAATACTTCGAAGTAACATTTTTTGATAAATACTAAAAAGTCGCTTTTCTCTCCCCTCAATCATTTCAGGGGCAATGTTCTCCTTGGTAAGGTGTTTGATCAGAGATTGTTTGAGTTTGTCAAAAAGGCGTTTACGATGTCCTCGTGCTTGATTGACTCGTGCTTCTAGCGTCTTATGTCGATAGGGATACAGTGCTTCAAATGCGAGATCTTGGAATTCATTTTTAAAGTGATGCATCCCAAGTCTGTGGGCAATAGGGGCATAGATTTCAAGGGTTTCTAGTGCGACACGGCGTTTTTTTTCAGGTTTGAGTGGACCCAGTGTGGACATATTATGAAGGCGGTCAGCGAGTTTGATGATAATCACGCGAATATCTTCCACCATTGCCAGCATCATTTTACGGAAGTTTTCCGCTTGCGCTTCTGCTCTAGAGCTAAACTCTATTTTAGCCAGTTTGGTCATGCCTCTAACGAGTTTTGAAACAGTCTCCCCGAAGTGTTCGGCAATTTCTTCAGAGGTAACGTCGGTGTCTTCCACAACATCATGTAGCAATGCGGCAATAATCGTATCTCTATCTAATTGCATTTCGGCAAGGGTGCAGGCAACGGCAACCGGATGGGTGAAATAGGCCTCACCTGAGCTTCTCGTTTGCTTTTCATGGGCATCGCCACCAAAGATGAAGGCCTTGGCTATTTCCTGTCGTTCAGCGGCAGTGCAATATTTTGATATCAGTCGATTAAGCCGAATAAAGATAAACATAATGGTAAAGAGTGTACGTAATTTAACATTTATTATAGCGCATCAAAAATAAAAACTGCTACCAATTTGTTCAACAGGATAAAAACAATAAAGAGAAATTTCACCTTCATCAATATGAACATAGCTTCCCGTGTCATGCCAATCACCGAGGACAATTCTTCTTAAGTCGCCATGTTGGTGTATGTTGAGACGGTGCGTGTGTCCGTGAATGAGTGTGTCGACATGTGAAGCATATTTTTGAATGCCTTTTTCAGTCACATCCACATAGGAGGTGCTTGCGCGTTTTTTATTCTGACTTTTTTGACGAATATTCTTTGCGATTTTTTGTCGAATTGATGTCGGAAATGAGAGGAATAATTTTTGTATCAGGGGGTTTCTAACAAATTTTCTAAACCATTGATAGGAGGTGTCATCGGTACACAGTAAGTCGCCGTGCATCAGGCATATTTTTGTGCCATAGACCTCTATAGTGTAAGGGTCGCCTAATAATTTACAGCCCGTCATTTTTGAAAATTGTTTGCCAATGAAAAAGTCGCGATTCCCGTGCATGAAAAAAAGTGGACAACCTGCTTGGTGGGCTTGTTTTAATAGCATCATAACTTCTAATTGGAAGGCATCATAAATGTCATCCCCAATCCAATATTCAAAAAAGTCACCTAAAATATAGAGAGTGTTGCCACCTGTAATGATTCTTTCTTTCATGAAGCTTTTGAATAATGTCATGGACTCAGGGCGTGATTCACAAAGATGTAAGTCAGAGATAATGTATATGCTCATAAACCTGGGGTAAGTATCTAATTTATAACCCTTAGTCTGGGTTTTGAGGTGTATTAAGTAAAGGCGTTTCAATGGTTTTATGCTAACCTAATATGATAGCAATATAAATGACATCGGAAGTATGCAAGTGCAACATGATCTAGTAAATGCAAAAGTATTGGTAGTGGGGGATGTTATGTTGGACCGCTATTGGAGCGGACCTGTGCAGCGAATATCGCCCGAAGCGCCAGTGCCGATTGTGCATGTGGGTGACATTGAGGAAAGAGCGGGTGGTGCGGGGAACGTGGCATTAAATGTAACCGCACTTTCTGGGAACTCTGCTATTTGCACTTTAGTTGGAAAAGATGAAGGCGCGTCAAAATTAGTAGAGATTATGCGAGGGAATGCAGTTAAAACCTATTTTGTGGAAACAGATTTACCGACGATTACCAAGTTGCGAGTATTGAGTCAACATCAGCAGCTACTCAGAATGGATTTTGAAGTGGGCTTTGAGGGCGTGGATAAAGCGCCATTATTGGATCAATTTTCCCTGTGTTTAGAAGATTATAATGCAGTGATCATTTCGGATTATGGTAAAGGTGTGTTGACAGATGTGCAATTATTGATTCAGAAAGCTCGAGCAAAGGGAATTCCTGTTTTGGTGGACCCGAAGGGTGCAGATTTTTCTAAATATCATGGCGCCAGTGTGATTACGCCGAATATGAAAGAATTTGAATTAGTCGTAGGGCGCTGTGCCTCAGAAGAAGCGCTGGTTCAAAAAGCACAAAACCTGATAAATGAGGTAGCCTTAGAGGCCATTTTGATTACTCGCAGTGAGAAGGGTATGACTTTGGTTGATCGTCACGGAGGTGTTTTTAATATCCCGACACTTGCGAAGGAAGTGTTTGATGTGACGGGGGCAGGTGATACCGTGATTGCTGTGCTCGGGATGGCATTGTCCGTTGGATATTCCTATGAAGAAGCCATGAGTTTGGCGAATGCGGCGGCAGGTGTGGTTGTAGGGAAAATTGGAACGGCGACGTTAACCTTAGCTGAACTGCATCGCGCATTAAATAAAACGACAAAGATTCCTTCTGGCGTGATTGATCAAGCGGAGTTATTAGAAGCGATGCAATTGTCACATTTACAAGGTGAAAAAGTAGTGATGACCAATGGTTGTTTTGATATCTTACATGCGGGGCACGTCACTTATTTGAAAGCGGCTCGAAAATTAGGAGATCGTTTGATTGTTGCCGTTAATGATGACCCTTCAGTTGCGCGTTTAAAAGGGGCTTCAAGGCCGATTGTTTCCTTGGAAAACCGGATGTCGTTATTGGCAGCGCTCGAGTGCGTTGATTGGGTGGTGGCATTTTCAGAAGATACGCCGCATCGCATTATTTCCGAGGTGTTGCCAGATATTTTGGTGAAAGGCGCAGACTATGAAGTGCATCAAATCGCGGGATCAAAGGAAGTGCTTGAAAATGGGGGTGAAGTAAAAACAATCACATTGGTTCCCGGTTGCTCAACCTCTGCGATCATTTCGAAAATATTGGAAGAAGGAATATCTTAGGGTGGCTAAGTTAGGCAATAAGCATATTCATATCTTAGGAATTTGCGGTACTTTTATGGGAAGTTTGGCTATTTTAGCCAAACAAAAAGGCTTTAAAGTAACCGGTTCCGATACCAATGTGTATCCTCCTATGAGTACCTATTTGCAATCTCAAGGCATAAAAATCATAAATGGCTATGATGTCGGGCAGATCCCAGAGGATGTTGCTGAAGTCGTTGTGGGCAATTGCATGACACGCGGAATGCCAATTATTGAGTATATTTTAGATGAGGGGGTTCCATTTACCTCAGGACCTGCTTGGTTATATGAAAATATTTTAGTGGATAAGCATGTGATTGCGGTATCGGGTACACATGGGAAAACTTCCACAACGAGTATGTTAATCAAAATATTACAGGATAATGGATTTGATCCAAGCTTTTTGATTGGCGGCGTCAGTCAGGATTTTAAGGTGTCTTCAAAGTTAACAGACTCTGAATATTTTGTGATTGAAGCGGATGAATATGACACCGCTTTCTTTGATAAACGTTCTAAATTTGTGCATTATCACCCTCAAACTTTAATTATTAATAATTTAGAGTTTGATCATGCAGATATTTTTGATTCTATTGAAGATATTTACCGGCAATTTAATCACATGATTCGGACGCTGTCATCCGGCGTTGACATTATTTACCCGAATGGTGATGTTCATGTGCAAAAGGTATTGGAAAAAGAGTGTTGGTCAAACTGCAAGCCTTATGGTGCAGGTCAAGCCTGGCATTGTCAGAAACAAAAAGCAGATGCTTCGGAGTTGTTGATCGATTCTCCAACAGGAGAGGTGCGTTTATGTTGGGGGCATATTGGCGAGCATAATATGCAAAATGCCATGTCTGCTATTGTGGCAGCAAGTTGTGTGGGTGTTTTATTAAAGGATGCTGTATTGGCGCTGTCAACTTTTAAAGGCGTTAAGAGACGTTTAGAGACGGTTGGGGTGAAAGATACGATTACCGTGTATGATGACTTTGCGCATCATCCTACGGCAATCCAAAAAACAATATCAGGGTTGCGGGCGAAGGTGGGCGCAGAAAAGGTCATTGCGATTATTGAGCCACGTTCAAATACGATGAAAATGCGTGTACATCAAAATGCTATTGCTGCGGCATTAGCCGATGCGGACGAAGTCTTTATTTTTGAGCCACCGAATATTGGCTTGTCTCTTGATAAGATCTGTCATGAAATGACTGTGCCGTGTCGAGTTTACCAAGATGTGGATCAGATTGTGGCTGAAGTGACAAATGCCCCTATTCCTAAAACGCATTTACTGGTGATGAGTAATGGCGCTTTTTCAGGGATACATCAAAAACTACTAAATTCCTTATAATTAGAGACAATAAGCATATATCTTCGCTAGAGCTTACGCGTAATTGCGGTTAAAATAATTTTGATTATCTAAGAAATTACTGAGATCCTATCATGTCTAAGAAGAAAGTATGCCTTTCAGGGCGACCAAGAACGAGAGAGTTGCAGCAAAAAAACCAACTCAATACCGAATGTGTTGCCACGAAAAAGAAAGCAGAAATTTTAGGGTTACAAGAGGCGGATGTATTAACGCTAATACCTGACGTGGTGGAGGTTAAAATGAGCTATACACAAGAAATTATTTTTAAGTTAAGAGATAAATATGAATTGTGGTCTCAGCCAATTAATCGTAATCGGTATCGTTATAGCCCCAATCGACGCAACCAGATGTTGCTGAGTGAGATTGGTGTGCTATTGAATGACATGGCTCATAAGTTACTTGAAGAGGGTTATCCCGAGTCTGATTGTAAGTATCAATGTCAAATATTCTTGGATGAGTTGACCTCAGGGCTTAGAAGTGAAGGCATTCCAATTGGGAACATTCATTTAAATCCACAAAGAAGAAACTATTAATGGATAAGATAGAGATCATCTATGGGTTGCATGCAGCCAAACAGCGTTTGCGCATGGAGCCTGACTCGATTCAGTCGGTTTTTTGTCAGTTTGGAAAAGAAAACTCCGCGAAGCATAAAGAACTGGTTGAAATCGCAAAGAAAAAAAAGATTCATATCAAGTGGAAGGATAAATCTGATTTGGATAAGTTGAGTGCAAATGGCGTTCATCAGGGGATTATTTTAAATTGTGTGAATGCGACGACCTTGCTGGATGAGGGTGATCTTCCTTCATTGATTGATGCGTGTGAGCGTGCGCCACTTATTTTGATTTTAGATTGTATTCAAGACCCGCATAATTTCGGTGCATGTTTGCGTTCAGCGGATGCGGCGGGCGTGGATTTTGTGGTGTTTCCAAAAGATAAGAGCTCTCCTATTACGGCGGTGGTTCGTAAGGTTTCTTGTGGTGCATCTGAAGCGGTTAAGTTGGTTTCAGTAACGAACTTGGCTCGGGCAATGCGTATCCTAAAAGATAGTGGTGTATGGTTGGTGGGACTTGCGGGTGAAATGGACGAGTCCACTATTTATGATGTGGCATTGACTGAGCCTACAGCGATCGTGATGGGTGCTGAGGGAGATGGCTTGCGTCGCAATACCAAGAATACCTGTGATTATCTCGTTGAGCTCCCTATGATGGGATCTGTTTCTAGCTTAAATGTTTCTGTTGCTACAGGTGTCGCGCTTTATGAGGCTGTGCGCCAGCGTCAAGGTTAACGTATATCAAGCTATTACCTTCTTGATAAGCTCGAGTGGTGTATCAACCAGTATATCAATGCTACCCAAACGCCACCCAAGGCCGTTGCCAGTACCCAGACCATGCCAGGAACAATCTGGGTGAGTACATTTTGTTTGTGAAAATTCCCAACGTCTCTGGCAACGCCTGCAGCAAACATTAAGTGAACCAATACTGTTAGCACCATTAAGGCAAGGTTGATGTGGTTGATTGATTGAGAAAATTGTCCAAGAATGTCGTTCATTTTATTTCCAATGGTTGAGTCGTTGTTAAGGTCTTTAGGAGGCTAGGCAATTCACTCATGGCATCAATAATATATTCTGGGTGATAGTGAGATATGGGTGTGTTGTGATTATAGCCATAGGTTACGGCAACCACAGGAATTGCAGCATTATGGGCGGCATCAATATCTGTTTTGGAATCTCCAATCATGATTGCATCATTCGGTTTGCTTTTTAGTCGTGACAATGCTTCGAAAATTGAGTCAGGGTGTGGTTTATAGTGATCGGTTGTATCGCCACCAATGATGCAGTCAAAGTATGAAGCTAAACCAATTTTTTCTAGCAATGCGCTTGCATGAGCTTCTTCTTTGTTGGTAACAATTGCCATTTTGTAATGATGTTTTTTAAGAAAGATTAATGTAGACAAAACACCCACATAAATTGTGGTGTGCTTGCCGTGATTCTCAGAGTAAGCTTGTAGCGTTAGTGAAAATGCTTTGGCGTGCAATTTTTTAGCTTCTGTCTGGGTCATATCCAGCTCTAAGATAAGCTGGACGGTTGTGGGAAAACCTCTGCCCACAATATTTTTAACGACCTCTAATGTGATGGTGGGGAGGTGCAGTTGCGCTCGCATGGTGTTCAGGGCAAAAGCAATATCTGGTACGCTATCAACTAGGGTGCCATCCAAGTCAAAAAGTAGGGTGTTAACCATAAGGAGGAGATGAGGTGTCGAACTAAGATGATGCCATTGTATGGAAAAGTGGCGTATAACTCAAATGCTGTGTTGGGGGCACTGCGAAAAAATAGTTTCAGCATCCTTGCTGATGATACTTTCCTTGTGTCAGAAACCTTGGCAATCCTTGCTGATTAATCCTATTGGAAGAGCTTCTAAGTTCGCTTGTTGTGCGAGAGAGATTATTGCAAAGTAATGCCTATATTGGTATAGGACAAATGCTGAAATATCGTGAGATATTGTCCATTCTGAGCAAGATGTTTGAGGATGATTTTGATAAAAATAACGGCAACTAAAAAACCCACAATTGTGGGTTCTGAAATTTCAAATAAAATGTTTTTTTAAAAAATTAGTACATTCTAATGTGAATGTTGCTCTTCATGCGATCTAATTTTTTCTGGCGACCAACAGCAGCAGCTTTTTTAGCTTTACGAACCCAAGTTGGCTTTTCGTAATGTTGACGTTCTCTGCATTCTCTTACGATACCTGCTTTTTCACAAGCACGCTTGAATTTTCTCAATGTAATATCAAATGGTTCTCTTTCGTTTGTAACTCTTACTTTTGGCATTTCTTCACCTGTTCATTCCTATCCGCAAGGATTCTATATAATTATTCCCTTGAGTGCAAATAAAAGTGCATAATTTTTTTGATGTTGTGAGTCCAATACTTAAGAGAAGGCGCAATTATTATGTAATTTATCTTCTTGGAGTATTTTTATAGTTGTGAGGACTACTCGACCTCGGCTTCGCCTCTCCCTGTCTCGCAGCGATATAAATAAATAATATTTTATGGAAGAAATAACAATAATTTTATCTTGTATATCGTCGATAGTTGAGCCGACTGTACTACGCCAGTTAAATATCATATGTTCAGCAATGTTATGTATGACCGGTAGAGTTACGGAAGTGTAACTTCTAGTTAAATCATGATTTTCATTACAGTATGAAGAAATAATCTTAGGAAACCCGTATGTTATATGACTTTTTTAGAAAAGGGTCGTGAATTACGTATATTTACGTATTTATCCTAAATATTGATCATGATAATTTATAAGTTATGTTTTAATCTGAGCAATATAAAATCAATATGGAGATGATATGAAAAAACATATGGGCATAGTTGGCGCAATGGCTTTGGGGTCATTATTTATGGCAAATACATCATATGCCGCATATAGCGTGTCTGGGCATGAGAAGTTAACTTCAGTGAATCAAGTTCAGCATGATGCACATAATGATGATACCTTTGCATTAACTGGACATATTCTAAAGCGAAATACAGACCGTAAAAGTTATGAGTTTCAAGATGAAAAGAGCAAAGAAGTGGTCACTTTAATTATTCCCTATGACTTTTTTAAAAGAGGCAGTGGAATTACGGCGAAAACAATGGTGAAAGTGACAGGTGTGGTGCATCAAAATGAAGGTGATGTCATTAAATATGAAGTGGATGCGGTGCAGGCAAGTTAAGGTTTATGCCTGAATCGACTCAGCATTTTCTTTTCAAAAGCCCAGAAAAATTTAAATTGCCCAAACAATGAACCAATGATAATGAGCATGAATTGGTAGATTGGGAAGATAAGTAAAATACGTATCGGCCAAAAAATCCAAGGTGAGATGATCCCCCGCTCTAACCCCAATAGATGGGTGATTGGGTTTGCCAAAATTACAGCGGCAGAACCTGTTATTGAAAAAACAATTAAGATGATTATCAACTGTCGGTGTGAGTTTATACCCCAGCGTTGCATGAACTTGTGGGCGAAGTTTGTTTTTGCATTTTTTGTTTGAGTAGATTGGCTCATCCAAAACTCTTTTGTTAATTATTTCGATATCCACTGTACCAAAAATGCATCATAAATATACCCCAGCTAGTTTAATTTATAGAGCGTGATGCTATAAATATTTTTATTTCTTCAAGTTATTCCCATTAAAAAATAGAATATAATCTTTTTAAATCATATGGTTAAGAAGCTTGAAAAACATTTCACTGCGAGACAGGGAGAGGCGAAGCCGAGGCCGAGTAGTCCTCAGAAGGGCTGCCTTTCGGCTCCATTGAGAGATTGTGCGTAGCGCTTCGATCGTTGGACGTCCACAGCCCGTCAAGCCATATACGCAGTACTGGATTTCAAAAACAGGACTATAGCCCTGTTTTTTGGAAGATCGGTACGGAGGTGGGCGTCTGAGGCAGAACCATCTGTGAGGGTAGTGATTCGAT
>Ga0302132_10000399_pt1 | contig 24152 bp, 17 predicted proteins | sample CB9_321_MG_FD_203113 | JGI IMG/M metagenome (GOLD analysis project Ga0302132, IMG submission 203113) | Marine microbial communities from Western Arctic Ocean, Canada - CB9_32.1 | ecosystem: Environmental > Aquatic > Marine > Oceanic | place: Canada: Western Arctic Ocean | collected 2017-09-19
AACTATATACCGTTTAACTACCTTATTCAAAAACACCTAGACAGATTTGTTGGCGACAAGTATGAAAAGGTTAAGGCCAAGAGCGTGTTCTATTCGCGCAAAGAAGACTTCAAGGCGTACCTGACGTTCCGTTGCATAAACAATCGTTCAACCTTGGAAAGGCCGAACTTAGACCATATGACAAGCAATGAGTTTTGCTTAGAGAGCTGGCAGGGATAGAGAGATATGGACGAGCATCTACTAAGATTCGACAAAGGGAAAACGTATGTCTTTATTGACTGTGAAACTTTAAATTTATGCCTTAACTCATGTCACAACCTGCCTTGGCAGATAGCAATGGTGAAGATTAAGGGCGACCAGATAATCGCCGATAAAGATATTTACATAAAATGGGACACGGAACTAAAAATTAGCGCCGATGCTGCTCGTATCACGCGGTACAGTCAAAAAACGGTAGACAGACTTGGTATATCCCCAGAGGAGGCTTTCCCCACGATAGAAGATTGGCTGGACGACGCCGACCTCATTGCTGGCCACAACATTCTTGGCTTCGATATTTACTTAATTAAGGATTATTACAAATTCATGGGTAAATCTGCGGAGCATCTTTACCCCAAGATCATCGACACCAACTCCATAGCGAGGGGAATTAAAATGGGATTGCCATACAAGCAAGGGGACTCCCTTGCGGAATATCAATACATCGCCTCGAACAAAAAGCAACGAGGAATCAAGACGAGCATGGGGGCTCTCGGAAAAGAGTTTGATATTGATCATGACTATAGCCGACTCCACGACGCTCTAGTAGACCTAGGATTGAACATCAAAGTCTGGAACAAGCTCAAGTGGCAAATTGACTTATGAAATTCGAGAAAAAATTTAAAAATTACGATCTCGAAATCCACGGAGTAAGGCTTCCTCGGTTTGAGATAGACAAGTCCCACAAGCACAAGCTTAAAGTAAGCGAGGATTGTGACAATTATGATTTCTTACGCAAGCTGAGCCTAAACGGCTTTGACGAGCTTAACTTAGAAAAGGATTCGGAACTCTATAAGAAATACGTAGATCGCGCCAAATACGAACTAGCGACCCTAAAGGACCTCGGGTTTATCGATTATGTACTTTTGGTATGGGACGTTATAAACTTCTGCAAAGAGAGCGATATTCCCACGGGCATGGGGAGAGGTTCTGCCGCTGGCAGTTTGGTTCTGTTTCTGATAGGCGTTACGGGTGTTGACCCAATAGAGCACGATCTCTATTTCGAAAGGTTTGTCTCTAAAACCAGAGCCAAGAAAAAGATAGTAGATGGAGTTACGTATCTTGACGGAGCCTTAATGTGCGACGTCGATTTAGACCTCTGTTACTACAGGAGGCAAGAGGTTATCCAGTATCTGGAAAGTAAGTTCTCAGGAAAAACAGCCAAGATAGTTACCATGAACACCCTCAGCGGTAAACTGCTGATGAAGGAGTGCGGTAAAATTGTGGCTGGGAAAAATGAAACCGAAATGAACATGGTTTCAGCGATGATACCCAAGCTTTTCGGTCAAGTCAAAGACATCAAAGAGACATACGAAGAAGAAGATAAGTTTAGAGAATGGTGCGACGAAAATAAAGAAGCGTACGAGATAGCCACAAAACTCAGAGGGTTGACAAAGAACAAGGGGGTTCATCCCTCCGCCATATCCCTGTCTTACGAGCCGATGGAGGACTCTTGCCCAGCCGAGCTTTCATCTGGAAAGGATTCTTCCGTGTGCTCGTACGATATGAATTGGATTTCTATTTTCAACGTTAAGCTCGACCTGCTCGGCTTAAGGAGCGTCTCCGTCGTGGATGATGTATGCAAACGGGTGGGGATCAAGATGACCGACATAGACCTTAACGACGATCTCATTTATCAACAGCTGCAAGACCTCAGGACTCCGCACGGATGCTTTCAGATCGAAGCGGAAACCAACTATAGAATTTGCCAGAAAGTAAAGCCCAAAAACCTTGACGAACTAAGCGCTGTTCTTGCACTCGCTAGGCCGGGGGCCATGCAGTTCGCTGATCAATACGCTAACTACACAAACAATGATGTCAACGAATCCATTCACCCATTCTTTGATGATATTTTGGCATCGACAGGAGGCGTTTGTCTTTATCAAGAGCAGATGATGAAGATGGCGCACAAGGTGGGCTTTACGCTTGATGAGGCAGAAACCCTCCGTCGTATCGTCGGCAAAAAGAAAAGAACCGAAGTGAGGAAGTGGAAGAAAAAGATTATTGATAAGATTAAAGAAAATAATCTTGACCCCGACATCAGCGAAATCCTTTGGCAAATCCTCGAGGATTCAGCCAACTACTCATTCAACAAGAGCCATAGCGTGAGTTACGCTGCCCTCGCCGCTGCAACAGTTTATCTCAAGTTCACGCATCCCCAGCAGTTTTTCCTTTCCCTCTTGAAGATGACTCGCCACGAACCAGACCCAATAAATGAAATCTCTAGAATCCACACAGAAATGAGTGAGTTCGATATCAAACTGCTCCCCCCACACCTTACCAGATCGGAGATGGACTTCAGCATCGAGGGTAAAGATATTAGGTTTGGATTGCTTTCTATAAAGGGAATCTCCGAAAAGTCCATTGAAAAAATAAACAACTTCAAGAGTGTCTACTCTAACAAATTCGAAATCTTCTCCGCAGCCAGAGAGGCTAAGCTAAATATCGGCGTGCTGTCTGCCCTGATTCAAGCTGGAGCCTTGGAGGGGTTTAAGCAATCTCGAAGTAAGGTCGTGCTCGAGGCACAACTATGGAATCTCCTAACAGACAGGGAAAGAAGATATGCGATGTCTCTCGCGGATCAGATGGAGTTCGACTTGGTAGAAACGATCAAATTCCTAATGGACTTTAAGGACGAGAAAGGCAAGGCGATTGTTAAGGGCTCTAGGTATGAGACGATCAAGAAAAAATATCAACCATATTTAGACATTTTTTTACTAAACAGCAAGTCTGAGAGCTTCGCGAACTGGTACTACGAAAAGATGCTCCTCGGATACACTTACAATAAAACCCTCCAAGATATCTTCTCCGACAAAAGACCAGGTCTTGCTCCCATACGTAGCGTTAATGGCCTCCCAGCGCGTGCTAGAGCCATCTTTATTGGCAGGGTGGAGGATACCCACAAGGGAAAGTCTAAGAACGGAAATAAGTACTTCAAAGCTGTCATTTCTGACGAAACAGGACTTATTCCTGCCCTCATTTTTAGGGACCAAATGGACAAATGCGAGTCGGCAAACAGCGGTTTCCCCAAGAAAAATAATATTGTCATCGTAAAAGGCACGAAAGCCGACGGAGCTGTCTTTGCGGACGTAATTAGCGTTCAAGACACCCAAGTATATACTAAACTTTCCGAGCTCAAGGCAATAAAGAGTTGACACAGTCCCAAGAATAGAGTAAGATAACAAACATGATACACTTCTACAAACCAAATGCCCGAAACGCTGGCGCGGCTTGCAGCTTCTACCTAAACAAGTCTGACGAATCATTTTTTGCGACCATCCTAAAACAGGCCACTTGGGACGACAAGAAAAGAAGGGCGACTTTCGACAAAAAAAGCCAAATCGTAGTCAAGCTTAGTAAGCAGGAGGTTGCGGACTTCATCCACGCCATCGAGAGCAAAGCTTCCCTTAGCGCCTACCATCAAAGCAGAGACAATATCACAAAGTTCAACTTTACATTTTCAGAGAAGAATGATAAAAGTGGATTTTATTTTTCAGTCACACAAGAACCCAAAGACGACTCCACACAAAAAGCGTCAATCTCTGTACCGCTGTATACAAACGAAGCTTGCTTGCTGCGTAAGCACTTAGAGTTTCTCCTTGACCAGTTCTTCGAGCTTGATGACGCCAAGTATGAAGTTAAGCAGCAGGAATACAAAGCCCAACAAGCCGATCAAAGTCACGCCCCGCCCCAAGCAGTTGAGGGACAAGCGGAAGAAGACCCGTGGTAAATGAAAAAAAAGAAAATTGTTTTCCAGAGCGACTTTTCGCTAGGCAAGACGGGCTTTGGCAGAAACGCCAGAGCTCTGCTTAAGTATTTATACGCCCTTGATAAGTATGAAATAGTTCACTATTGCTGCGGCACCCCATACTCCGAACCCTTTCTGGGGAAAACTCCTTGGAAGTCTATCGGCTGCTTGCCTGACAGCCCTCAAGAGAGAGAGACGCTAAACAAGGACCCCTACCACGCCAAGCGAGCGTCTTACGGTGAATACTATTTAGATAAAGTTATAAAAGAAGAAAAGCCCGATGTCTACATGGCTGTTCAAGATATATGGGGGGTGGATTTCGCGATTCAAAAGCCTTGGTTTGATAAGATTAATTCTATTATCTGGACCACCTTAGACTCCCTCCCCATCCTCCCAAGCGCCATGACAGCGGCGAAGAAGGTCGAACACTTCTGGATTTGGAGCGACTTTGCAACAAAAGCTATGCACAAGGCTGGCTTCGATCACATCAAAACCGTTCACGGGGTCGTCGAGCCAGAGTTCTTCCGAAAGCTTCCCCCTCAGAAAAGAAAAAAACTCAAAGAGCAGCATAACTTAAACGAAACCGATTTTATCGTCGGGTTTGTTTTTAGGAATCAGCTAAGAAAAAGCGTGCCCAACCTACTGGAGGGGTTCAAAAAGTTTAAAGACAAAAATCCCAAGATCGACGCAAAACTCCTCCTGCACACGCACTTCGGCGAGGGGTGGAACATCCTTAAACTTGCAAAGGAATACGGCGTGGAAGAAGATATTCTCACCACCTACGTGTGCAGAGAGTGCCACCGCTATTCGGTAGCCAGCTTTACAGGGCAAGAGGTAGATTGCGACATGTGCGACGCAAAAAAAGCACTGACAACCACCTCTGTTTCGTATGGAGTAACAGAAGAACAGCTTAACGAGGTTTATAATTTGATGGACGTTTACTGTCATCCGTTTACCTCTGGGGGGCAAGAAATCCCGATTCAGGAAGCTAAGTTAGCGGAGCTCATCACGCTCGTTACGAGTTATTCCTGCGGCGAAGAAATGTGTTGCGACGAAGCCTACTCCTTGCCTTTGGATTGGACTGAATACCGCGAACACGGAACTGAGTTCATCAAAGCTTCAACCTCTCCAATCTCAATTGCCAAGCAACTAGATAAGGTTTACAAAATGAAACCAGCAAAAAAAGAGCAATGGGGAAAGAAGGCTCGGGAATGGGTGGTGAAGAACTTCTCCCCGGACGTTGTCGGCAAGTTTATCGAAGAGTATATTGACAATCTCCCCACCAAGGAATACGATTTCGAATTCGAAAAACCAAAACAGAACCCCGATTATCAGGTTCCGACAATAAAAGATGATGCAGAGTGGGTTCTCCACTTGTATAAGCATATCCTTGACAGGTCAACGGTTGACGAAGACGATGAAGGCTTCAAGTATTGGATGGGGCAAATCAAAAAGGGGGTCGATAGAGTTGATGTCGAAAAATACTTCAAAAAAGTGGCGGAGAATGATGCTCAAAATAACGATAAGATGCCGTTCAAGTCCTGCCTAGATGACGATGACGAAGGCAAAAGGCTTGCGTTTATTATGCCCGAAAGTCTAGGCGACATCTTTATGTCAACGAGCTTGTTTAGGTCGATAAAGGAAATTTATCCAGAATACAATCTCTATGTTGCTGTTAAGCCAGAGTACTTTGCGGCGGTGCAGGGAAATCCATACGTCCACAAAGTAATTCCATACTTACCCCAGATGGACCATTTCACCTTCACCGAAGGCGCGGGCGAAAACACGGGCTATTTCGAGGTGGCGTTTACCCCATACTTCAACACCCAAAGGCAAATGTGCTATACCCACAATGCAAAAGATAAGATCGCTTACGACTTAGCTTACTAATCATGTCACACATACTAGAAACATACGCTCTTCATTGTGGGGTCAAGATAGATAAGCCTTGGATTTATACGCAGTTTTACCCCCTCGATGAAGAAAAATATATAACAATCCAGCCGCAGAGTAAATTTCGCGGAAAACAATACGATTACTGGGACGAGGTCATCGAGTTTATTCAAGAGCCCCTGAGCCTTGCGGGTATAAAAATTGTTCAGCTTGGTGTGCGGGGCGATGTTGGGCTGCGAAGCTGTATATGGTCCCAAGGGTCCACAACCGTTGGTCAATTAGCGTATCTTATAAAAGGCGGCGCGCTCCACGCGGGGGTGGACAGTATAGGGGTTCACCTCGCCTCTCTTTACGAAAAAAAAATAGTAGCCCTGTATTCAACAAACTGGGCAGAGTGCTGCAAGCCGTATTGGTCTGAAGAGCGGGACGTGCGCTTGCTAGAGCCCGATAGGGCCACCAAGAAGCCCTCTTTTCAATGGGAAGACACAGGCTCGCAAACGATTAACGAAATTAAGCCCGAAAAAATAGCTGAAAGCATCCTAGACCTACTCGGGATAGAGCACAAAATCCCTTACGAAACCGTGCACATAGGCCCAAGCTTTCCCACCGTAAGCCTACACTCGATTCCTACCTCCGTAACGAACCTTAATAACAAATCAGTACCGCTGGTCATAGTGAGAATGGATATAGAATTTAACGAAACAATTTTAGCTCAGCAGCTAGCCTTCGGAGAAACCGTTATCGTTACCAACCGTCCCCTATCTGAAGCTCTCTTAAAGGCCTCCAAGGAGAGCATCAAGGGCGTAACTTATATGATTGACGAAAACCATGATGTCAATTTCGTAAGATTCTTACATGAAAACGGGCTTCCGTACAACCTGATGACGGATTTTTCTGGTTCAAAATTAAAAGAAATTAAGCTTATTTACTTAGACTACCATTTTGTTGTCGCTCGCTCGGTTAATGAGGACGATGCTGCTAAAATCAAAGAAATCCCAATAGACAAACTCGTTTATAAAACTAGAAAAAAATTTCTTAAAGACGGCGCTTGCTACAACAGCGTAGCCAGCCTAAAGGAGGGCGTTCCCCTAAAAGATGTAAACGACTTTTCTTTCTGCCCAGTCGTGGATACCCAAGACTTCTGGACGTATTTGGATGATTGTTACGTGGCGAAAGTCCTTGACTGACCGCCAAGGTCCTGTTAAGATAAGCTTATGACTAAAGAACTAAAGCCCATTACTATCCATAGAGATAAGAGCGGTCTCATCACGACGCCCAAAATAGATTACGTCTTTAACGAAGACGGTTTTATAGATTGGCGGAAAATGATTAAACCAGAGCACTTAGTTTCCAATAGACAGCGGACCCAAGAAGCTGACGTGTCCTCCCTAGAGGACAAAGACCTCCTAATTTTACTCGGAGGGATTAAGGAGCTTGCTCAAGTCAGGGGTTATTCTTCAGTCGAATACAGCGTCAAGTCTCCCGCCAGAGACTACGTTGTGGCAACTTGTATGATTACTTGGATACCCAACTTCGAAACGGAAGGGCGTCAAGTCACCTTTTCTGCGATAGGAGACGCCTCCCCAGGGAACACGTCAAGCTTTGCTCAGGATTATCTTGGCCCAATCGCTGAAAATAGATCGTTTGTCCGTTGCGTAAGAAACTTTCTCCGCATCAACGTCGTGGGCCAAGACGAAGTGGGTAACGCAAAGACCAACTCAGCCAGTCAAGCAGCGGTCTCAGCGGCTGGGGATTTCAGCCCGAAATCCCACCTAGCCTCTCTAATGAAATCTAAGGGCATTACCTTCGACAAGCTAAAGCTTAAACTCGCCAAGGAGGGGTATGAAAAAGCTAGTGAAATTGAGAGGTTGGCAGACATCCCTAATATGAAGGTGTTCGAGCTTATCGAAAGGATCAACCAAGTCAAGAAGTAGATTTCGGATGCTTTGCTTTTATGGATTCTATATGGGAGATTAACTCATCAAGCTTTTCTGGCCTATCCATATGAAACTCCGTAATAGCTTCGAACTGCTTCTCTATAGGCCAAGTTGCGAGTATTTCGCTTTGACGCATATTCTGAACGCCCAAATTATCAACTTCGGCTCTCTGATTTTCCCACTTGCTCTCCAGCTCTGCGAGGGGCGGTTTAGTGATATCATTACTTTCCGCCCAGTGTAGGCTGTCGTAGTCGTTATTTACGTCAACCCATTCATAATCAGGGTAAAAAGCTTCGAGTGTTTTTAAAATATCCATAATTATTTATAATTATACATCGTGTTGGGCTGTATTTTTTTCTATTTCAGAGATGGACATATAGGACGAAGTCTTACCGTAGTAGGGGTGCGACGCGTTTACGCTTCTGTTCATGTAGATTGACGCGTAAGAAGAGCTGGCTCTTCCCAACCTTATTCGGTATCTATGTTCTTGCATGTCTCCTGGGGAATCAAGATATGTAAATCTTGCGACTTGCCCCATGTCTTGACCAAGCAAGCCGTAGTTCCACACCTTGAGGGGGACGGTCTCGTTGTCTCTGAACAGGGCTAGGACAGCGGCTCCCCAAAAAGCAGATTGAAGGCTGAGTTCGCATTTTATTTCTAAAAGATTGTTCGGGTTCTCCAGCTCCTCTGTGACGGATATGACTTCGTATCCTTGGGTGTTATTTGGCGCATCGTCTATGGCGGCGTTTATCCCGTATTTGTCTTCGATTTGTTTGTATGTGTATTTTACAAAGTTTCTTTGAGAATTGAATATGATAGGCGTCGTAGCGGAAGCTGTAATGTACGGATAAAAACAGCAGATATCATCTTTCCCGACCTCGTTAGTAAGGTTTACCTTGTACGGGCCAAGTGTTCCGTCCAGCAAGGGAACTCGTCCTGTGATTTCTGTATTGCTAACTACCCCAAACACGGCTGGGTACTGATCCTCAAACATGTTCATGAAATGAACACCTGTTACGTCTCCCAAGCTTGTCCCGCCAAGGGTAAACGTGGTCCCATTATACCCAACGCTGGGGGATACGGAATCTCCAGTGGGCGGGCGAATGAATGTTATTCCGTGACTTGACATTGCTTTATGTTAAAAAGTAAAACTCTCCCGATGTTCCAGAGAATGGAATTTTCGATAAGTTTATAGCTATTGTATGTGTTGCGTCGTATATATTCGAGTTTTCTTCCGCCACTTGGACCCTTGGGTCGAATTGTCCGTCACCAAAAAACTCCCAATCCTCTTTGGCTAGAACGTGGTTCTCACCCTCTCCCTGAAGCCCTAGGCCTGTTGCCGTCAGGAGATACCGCCCTTGGATTTGTACAATATCCGTCTTAGTTGTTCTCGGGCTGTCTAAAGACGAGAAGACTGGCTGCTTACCCACAACGCTTACTTGCTGACCAGTGAGATCGTTAAGCCTACTAAATGTAATCGACCCCTGTAGCAAGGACTGATAAGTCCCGATCCCCATAGACCTTACCTCTTGAGAAGCAATTAAAAATGGATTACCATAACCTATCATATCTGCATTTATTTCTGCGCTGATTTTAGTTACCCCTGTTTCCGCTGAGTCCATCAAGCTGGAGTAATCTAAAACCATTTCCCCAAAAAGCTCTGCGTTATGAGAGGTCGCCCCTGCGGAGTTGCTAACGAAAAATAACCCGTGCTCTTCTTTTTGCGTGTCGGTTCCTGATATAGAAATGGTTTTTGCAATTTGAGTTGCGTTTATTGCTTCGATCTGGATGATTCCCCCTATCTCCCATTCGGTTACGCTTATGTTTGATATGCTTGGGAGAGGATAAAGTGTATCCACCGAGGAGTGCGTGCCTTGAATATTTCCCGTGCCGATGGCTGTAATTTTTTCTTCGATTATGTTTTTGGGTATTGAAATATTAATGAAAGTCCCAGACGCAGAGACAACTGGAGCTTCGATTTGGCTCCCTCCATACCCGCTAAAGAACATCTCGCAAGACCCAAGGTTTACCCCGTCAACCCTTATTTGGTCTTCGTATTTTCCCGCCGTTGCGCCAACAGAATAAATAAACGGAGAATTAATTTTTAAATTTTGTTCTATCTCGTACTCCTCTAAGACGTTCGGTTGGAACACCCCTCCTACGAATACCCCTGATTGTCGTTGAAGCCTGAGCGTATGGCCGTCCATCGTTCCCTCTGGTACGTCGAAAGAAATTCCTGTGCTCCCAAGACTCGTAAAGGAATCAATGTTTATTGGTCCGCCAAGGCCAGAAGCAACAATTCTATTTACCTTATGCAGAGAGCTCCCCTTCTCTAGCTTTACAGAGTCTCCGTACAGAGCCCCATTCGGGTACCCTTCATAAGTGAGCTCGGCATAGATGTTTGGCTCTAGCACCCACAGCGAGCTCTTCGCTTCTCCCACGTTAGTCTGAACAGAGACGCTGCTCGTTCCCTCTGGGATATCGATTGGTACTTGAGCCAATATTCTTTCTCCATTTTCTATGACGAACGCTGCTAAACCATCTTCGCCCACCAAAACGCTGGTTGCCCCCTGAAGGCTGTTTCCCTTTATGATAAACTGTTCTCCCCAGTACCGCTCGCTTGGAGTAACCTCGCTGATCTGTGGGTGTCCTATAAACTCGTATTGTTGTGCGCCTTGATATGTGCCAACTTCATTTTTTATCACTATAGTGTTGAGCTTGTTTGGCAGGGATTGCGGGACCCTAATTCGCACCTCGGAACCAAGCTCGTTAAAAGAGTCAGGAACAAGCTCTGCTTCGTTTTCTGTAGCGACAGAGTTAAAATAAATCACAGTGTCTATCCCTGGGTATATATTTTCTCCCGTGATTCTTAGCTCTTGCCCTGCTGTGATTCGTTTATACATAAGCTTTTGCCGTTAAAGTTCCGCTCCCCAATGAGTGTTTGTCTGTAGCTAAGAAAGACGATGCTGCGTCGTGCTCTAGTCTGTAAATTCCCGTTTTGAAATATGCGTCCCAACACAATTCATTGCCTTGCGTAAACGTCTTTTCCCCAAAAAGCTCATACCCTCCTGCGAATTTTGGACAACTCGCGGTTAGTGAGGTTCTGTATCCAGCGCAATCTGCTGGAAGCGTAACACGGACATCGTGAACCGCTCCAGAAAGTATGGCGATTAGAGTCTCTAAGGTATGAATAGTTCTGCTTCTACCAATGGTAACCTGAAGCGCGGTGCTTGGGCAGTCCGTGTCGATGCTGGTGACGGTTTTGTTTCCGCTTACGATTGGATCATAGACAACGTAGTGCCTCCTATCTGAATATCCAGTTATGTAGGTTTCGTAATAGTTTGAGCTGTATTGTGACGTATGCGGAGCGGAAAATGTGATGTTTACTCCGCTAACGTTTAGTTGGGTGAAATCTTCCGCCCCTTCGTCCGTGCAAACACCATCTCGGAAGAATGTCCCAGTTAGGTTGTTCGCTCTCGATATTGACTCCGCTGATGTTAACCCTGTTCCGTTTATCTCGCAGATATTATACTGTCCCATCTGCACCCCAGTCGTAACAGAGCTAGACAGAATTTCGTGCGTTCCATAAATCCCAGAAAGTTGGACGTTCGCATCTCCAGATAAAGTAGCCGCTGCGCCACTCATGCCGCTCGATAAATTACAATCGATAGGGCATTCAGTAAGTATAGCTTCACATTCGAAAACGTTTCCTGTGTTGCCCATTCCTGCGTGGTGCCAGCAGAACGGATAAACCCATGAAAAGGCTATGCTGGACGGGTCCATTTGAAAAGCCGTGAACTGCTCGAGATCAAGCCTAGCGTGGGCTCCTGAAGTACCCATTACCCCCGATTCAGTAAACCCTTCGTTCCCACCCAGCGTATAACCCCCGAACGCATCGTGATGGCCGTCTAGCGTATCTGACAAATGGAAATCGTGTCCATAATTGCTGGGGTCCTCCTGCCAAAAGTATATGGTTTCACTGCACCCGATTCCCGAGTAGCCAGTGAAGGGGTGTATCAATCCACTTTGCGTGGTGGTCACGAAATCCCCAGTCCACTGCGTAAGCTCTTCCCCGCTTAACTCGTACACGTTCTGTTGCTGCCCAGAGTCATACGATACTTTTACGTAATAGTTTCTTATGTTGGAGCTCATGTGCTATATTCCCCTCCCCCAGAGCAGTATCCAAAGAAATAGCCCGTGTAAGACGGGGTGATTGTTTCGCCTGTCGTAAATGATAACATGTTTCCTGTTGTGCAGTTCCAGTAGAAATTGCTTGCTAAATTATGCAGGGCGGCAAAGGCTTCGTTCAAATCCTTCCCCGAGGTTGCTATCGCTCCCTGAGCCGCTGGGGCATCGCTAGTGACACTAAATCCACTGGTTAAGCTGTACTCTCCAACGTTCCCGTTGGGGAAGAGCTCGCCCATTCCAGAGGTCCAAATGTTTACCCAAGGTTCCGAGCCGAAGTTGAGAGCGAGATCATGTGAAAATGGAAAACTTATGCCACTTGAATAATCGAAAGAGTTACTTTCTCCACTCGTGCCAGACGTTCTCCCTGTAATCGTATACTCTAGATAGTCGGAACTGATAATGCTGTCTGCTTCTGATATGGCTGCTGTTATAGTAAGCCCTGTCGTGTTTATCCCCGTGCCACTCGAAGCGCTAGCAGCCTCTAAAAAGCCAGACGAAATAACAAATTCTCCCGTCGAGCAAGTGAGCTCCGTCTGGTAATTGTCGAATAAATTCCAAGCCCCAGTTTTCAACCCCGTAATAAATGGGTCTGCATGCATGTCCCCTGTAAACTCTCCAGTAAATAGCCCACTTACCGTAAATTCTTTGAGCTCGCTATGCGCCCCAGTTCCAGAAGAAGTAACGGAGCACAGGCTTTGGTTTACCGAAGGAGCAGCGCCCCCTAGACCATCAGTAGCAAATTGACCATTATTAAAATTAGTCCAAGCATTTGTGTCCGCCGCTTGTGAAGTGGCACCGTAGCCTACGGCTGTATAAAACGGGGAGGGCGCGAAGGTTGTGTCCGTATATTTCTTAAGGGTATAATTGACGCTACCAGTGGTTATATTCGCGTATGCAAAATCCAAACAAAACTGGTCCGCCTCCCCGCTTAAGATAAAGTCAACGGTGTTCAATGGGGAGCTGCTAAACTCTGACTGTGTTTCGTAAAGCCCAGTGTTTCCTATGCCGCTGGACCATAACGCGCTGCTTGAGTAACTAAACGAAGGAGCGTCCCTTATGAAAATTACGTCACTCGCCCCTGCGGACTCCGTAGCAGTCTGTACGGAGAGGCTATGAAGCCCTTCGTTGAGTCCCGTTACGGGGACCGTTATGTGGCGGTCGCTGTAACTAAATAAACTTGAACTAAAAATATCATAAACGTCGCCCTCGCTATGTGTTAAGGACGCAGCTGTTAGCCCTGACGCGCCTTGAGCGGCTACGTTTACTGTATCGACCGAGTCTTTTGTTATCTTTTTGCTTTGGCCCGCCACTATTCTAAACACGACTAGCGCTTCCAAAAAAGCCTCCGCAGCCAGTGGGGTGCTGAACTTACTGGCGGAAGACGCAAAGACCCCAGACTGTCCCGTTACAGATATCACATGGTCGAAGTTCCCAGCGGGAACAGGAAAAGAAAACGAACGGTTGTCTAAGTTTTGTATGGTAATCCCTTGGTCGCCCAAGCCCCCACCTACTAAGCCTGAAAATGCGTTACCGTAAACCGATATAGAGTCTCCAAGTTCTCCAGTAATTGGGTCAATGCTTGTGATCATTGGGAACGGCACGAACGAATAAGAGGTTTGGGTGTCTTGATCACCTAGGGTGCAAGTCAAGAGGGATTCTGCTCGCTTAACATAGAAATTCCCCGTATCCTCAATTACGCTAAAAGCGACCCAGCTCCCACCCACGTCTGGGGTTGCTGTCGCCTCCCCAACCCTTGTGGTCGATATCTGGTAAGAACCGTTGGTGAACCCCTCTTCCTCAGAGCCACACAGTCCGCTGCCGTGCACGTCACTCAGCTTGCTAATAGCTTCGGCTTCCGTTGCTCCAACGGTCAGGATATCGCAAATCAAAGCTGCCTGATGTACGTTGGAATACTCAGCCTCTCCACTAGCGCAATAGGCGCTGTACGCTCCGCCCGCAAACACGCTTGCTAAATCATTGAAAGCCCCCGTTTCCCAAGCGCCCGTTCCTGAAATTTCAAACGTCTCAACGATGTCAGGCCTTTGGAATGTTATGGGTCCCCAAGAAGCGGTTTCGGGTATTCTTACGTCGATGTGCGCGTCGCCAATGATTTGGAATAACGCTTGGCCAGTGCCCACGAGCACACCGTTAATAGACTCGGCGTTCTGCTCGCTGAACAGAACCATCTCGCCTATATATCCGCTGTATGGCATTAGGATTTGAATATTGGGTTGCTAATTATGATCGTGGAGCTAGCTTCGCCAGCTGGCGTGATGACTCTGTAAGGCCCAGAAGTAGCGAACTTGGGAACCTTTACAAGAATTTCCGTATCTGACGTAACCTTTATTTCATTACTTCTAATCCCCTTGTTGAAATAAACAGCCGTGACGTTACTTAGGCTGGTCCCCGTTATCGTAAGCCACGTCGAAGTTGCTGTATTGAAAGCGGAAGGGGCGGAGTTCGTGACCGTTGGCTCCTCTCCGTATGAGTTTTGCTCAATGCTAAGATCAGAGGTAAGCTTGGAGCCTACGCCAAAATTTATTGATTTAGCTTTTAGTATGCCTTTGATTCTGTATGTCATATCTCCCAAGGAGGCGTTAACCTGAACTTCCTTGCCCTGATAAGGCAAAGCTTCGAATATATTATACGTCGAAAGCCCCAAAGATGTTGTTTTTTCTCCGAAGCGTACCTCACTGGGGGTGACGTTTCCGATCTTGTACACTGGGTCAATTCTATTTCCGATGTCATAGTCCATTGATAAGACTCTGCTGGTTATGTTGATCCCCTGAAGCGTCAATGTCATATTGGAGTATTTTAAATAATTGCGTTTTTCATCAGGCAGAATCGTCGGGGTAAAGGTACCCCCAAAGTCTTCGTAAAAGTCTAGACCAACGGTTATCTTAACTAGGGAGTGCGGAGAGGCTGAAAATTTGTAAGAAGTTAAATATCCAGTCTGAAGGGTTAGCCCAGCAGCATCTAGGGAATACGTGGTGTCGTTATTGTGGGTGGACGCCCAAAAGGGGTCCGCTGCCTGTACGTGAAAGCTTAGGGTAACCGAGGTCTTGATGCCCCCCGCAGGGGCATACCCGAATGCCCCCTTCTGATCTATCCTGTCGCTTTTGGCTACGTTAGTTCCGACGGAAAATGAAGCTGTATCAGCCAATAAATCTTGGTTATTTACCCTTATCCTAACGTTATTATAATTATAGTAATCCACCTTTTCCCTTTGCTTGATGCACCACTTTAATTTACACCGACGCCTAAAGAAAGGTGTAAATAAAAGCAAGGAGCAAGGAATATGGCATCTATTTATGATTCAACAAACTGGTCTACGAGCAGCAGCGGGCCTTGGGTAATAGGGCAAATCGTGCAGCACGGAGGAAAGTTCTACTATTGCACGCAAGCCCACTCAGGCGTTCAAACCCCCATAGCTAATTCTCAATATTGGGGCGGATACAAGACTTACGCTGTTGGTACCCTCGACACGGTAGTTCCCCACTTCTTCTGGGTACCCAACTATGCGCCCAGCATCTCCAGCGAGCCAAAAGTGAGAAGCATAAGGTTCGGAGACGGCTACGAACAGAGAACCCCAGAAGGTATCAATAATACTCTCATTTCTGTTACTCTTTCCTTTGATAAAAGAACTGAAATAGAAGCAACTGAGATGGCTCATTTCCTCCATATTAGACAAGGGCAAGAAGCCTTCGCCTTCCTCCCCCCCAAACCCTATTCAAGTATGAAAAAGTTTGTTTGTAGGAAGTGGGATTTATCAGTAGAATTTGAGGGGAGCTATTCCCTTAAGACAACCTTCGAAGAAGTGGCGGAATAATGGATAAAAGCCAAGCGCAAGTCTCAACTAAAAGGCTATCAGAAGACAGCTCCTCCTTAGAGCCCTCTGCTCTCGTATCTCTTTTCGAAATTGATTTAACCGATCTTGTCCAGTCGAAGCAGAGGGTTGTAAACTCAGACCTAGCCTTCTCTGACCTTCAGGGGCAAACGATATTGAGATTTCACAATAACGTTAAGCTGGTCCAAAGTTCGATTTGGTTTGGGTATGATTTAAATTCTAACGGGAACATGACCCCCCCAGGACCAGCGAAAGAATATTTCGCAGCACCAATCAGAGCGGACGGATTCGAAGTTTCAGCCAAGGGCTCGCCCCCCAACCCAAAGCTTTCGATTTCTGTAAACTTTGATGGACTACCAAGTGAAACCTCAAACAGATTAAAATATCTCAAATTAGCCCTAAGAGACTTGGACGATCTAGTTGGGGCTAAGGTGTCCCGTATCAGGACGTTTGCTAAATACCTAAACTGTTCAAATTTCTATACAGACTGTAGCGCAACCCCCCCCACTCAACTAAGGAATAACCAAGTCGTACCCCCAGAAGGTTGGCTCGAAGACGTAAATGCCCATTTCCCTGTAGATGTTTTTTATATAGACAGAAAATCGCAAGAAAACAAAAACCACGTTGAGCTTGAGCTGGCCTCTCCCTTTGACACCCAAGAGCTAAAGCTCCCAGCTAGGATTGTTACCGAAAAAACCTGCGCTTGGAGATACAGAGGCGAAGGCTGTTGCTACGAATACAACGCGGTCAAGGTTGCTGACGCAGCCGAACACACCGCTCATACCAGCATCTTCTATAGCGACGCTGGATCATGCAAAGCAGTTCCGACTAGCGCCCCATATTATGGCATGGCCCCACCAGCAGCCACATACAAAGACGAGTCGATCCAATCCGAATTAGCAGAAGACGGATATACCTACCAAGCCCCAGCAAACAACGCTGTTCCAGTAATTTGGGATAGTACCATCACGTATGCACCAGGCACGCCAGTCAGAATTAAGATAAAGGGTATCAATTACTATTATGTTTCTAGAAGGCCCCAAAACACAGGCTACCCTCCCCCTAATGACCATTGGTGGTATTCCGACCAATGCTCCAAAAGCCTAACTGGTTGCCGTTTACGGTGGAAAGGTAACCCAATTTTAGGGAACATGGGGTCTGGTCCCTTACCCTTCGGTGGGTTCCCGACTTCCAGAAAGAGCGTAAAATGAAATTAACCAAACAGGTCAAAAATGAAATTAGAAAACACGCTCTTGAAGAGGCCCCAAGAGAGTGCTGCGGTTTCCTGGTCGAAGAAGAGGGGGAAGAACTTGTAGCGCACAGAGCCAGAAATAGCGCCCTTGACCCGAACCTCTTTAGGTGCTCTCCAAACGATTATCTTACGGCGGCAGAGAAAGGCAGGGTCGTTTCCGTTTACCACTCCCACACCAACTCAAACCAGTCTTTTTCTGAGTTCGATAAGTTCAACAGCCTTTGCCACGAGATAAGCTTCGTACTACACTGCACCGACACAAACTCTTTCGTCCAGTATGACCCAGCTCAATCTGACTTTCACAAGTATATAGGTAGAACTTTTGAGATAGGGAAAACGGACTGCTACGCTCTTGTCAGGGATTTTTACAGAGAAGAGCTGGGGATAACCCTAAGAGACTACGAAAGAAAAGAAGACTGGAAGAGCAATCTCGACAAACTGTTTGATCCCAACTTTAAAAGAGAAGGGTTCAGCGAGGTGGACGCTTTAGAAAAATATGACTGTATTTTATTTGGGTTCAGAAAAAATACCTTCTCCGCTCATATAGCGGTTTATCTGGGGAACGGTCTCATGCTTCACCAACCAGACAAATCATGCTCAAGGATCGAAGAGCTTAGCAGCAGGTACAATAAATTCACTAAACACATCATAAGGCACAAAGACGCATGGAAGACCTAACCACAATTAAACTGCACGGGGTCTTAGCCGACCAAGTTGGAGTAGACGTTTGGAACCTAAAGGTTTCTTCCGTATCAGAAGCTCTGCGGGCCATTGACACGATGTGTCAGAGGAAGCTTACTCTGGCCATAGTTCATAACGAAAAGCAACACATTAAGTATCAAGTTTTGGTTGACGAAAAGAATCTGTTTTCCGAATCCATAGAAACCGCAGAACAAGTCAAGTCCTCGGAGCTCTTTCTGCAAAAAAAGATGAAACGAATAGACATTGTCCCAGTCATCGAAGGGGCTGGCGACGACTTTAAGGACATGGCTATGATTCTTGGGGGCGCGCTAATGTTTGGTATGGGCTGGGGAATGGGTAGCCCAGGGTTAATGCAGCTGGGTCTATACACCTTGTTGCTCGGCTTGTCGAATCTCCTTTCGGAGCCCCCAGAGTTCGAAGATTTCAGAGAGATGGAGCAGATAACAAAAAAAGAATCCTACCTTTATAACGGTGTTCAAAACACATACAACCCAGGCGGTCCTGTGCCAATAGGGTATGGGCGGATGCTGGTGGGGTCCCTGCTGGTCGGCTATGCTCACCACACGACAGACAAGAAAATATTCGATAATGGAACTCATTATCCATAAAACAAAAAGGCTCTACCCATGGCAGTAGGCGCATCAGAAGAAAAAGAAACACAAGCAAAAAACGTGCATGGCGTCTACTACGACAAGGTAGTAGATGGAGAAGTCGTCCCGGACACACTGAAAAAATACATGGCGACGACCAAAGCTGATGTCACCGACATGATATGCGAGGGTGGCATCGACGGCTTGGTCACAAAAGAATACACCTATGACTTGGCGAACAGTAGCGAAGGTGATTTTGGTTACGCAGGGGTAACCGCAACGGACACTTTTGCAGACCCGCTATGTTCTATCTACTGGAATGAAACCCGAGTCAGAGATAAGGATAGCGGCTTATTAAATTTTAACGGAATCAATATCACTTATCAAAAGTCTGTCATATATGCCAACGGGTTCCCTTGCCAAAGAATTCAGACCATCAACGAAAAGCTTCGCGGCCTAGAGGGCGGCGAAGGCAGTTATACAAGCTACTACAAATATTATAAAATCCTGAACCCCGAATGTAGCAAAATCATTGTTAACATCAAGGTGGCCGCGTTAGGAAAAATAGACAGGTACAAAGGAACTAGTCAAGAGCCGAATGATACATACGGAGAGATGCTGAATGAGTCAGTCAACATCAACATCCACCTTAGGCCCGTTTACGCCAACCACACAAAAACAGATTTTGAGCTAGCCACGAATAGCACCGCAAAGTATCATCCCGACACAGCAGGGACTCTGCCTAACGGAGCTATGATAATCCAAGGCAAACTCTCCACCCCGTATGTCAGAGCCTGCCACATAGAGGTTCCCCTAGAACACTACAAGTCATTCGCGAACAAAGAGAAAACCGACTTCCTCGGCTATGAGATAAGAGTTACAAAACAAACGGTTGAGCCCATTAGCCCAGACGTAAAAAATGAAACTTATGTTGACACCATCGTTGAGATAATTGACGACTCCATCATGGCTCCAAACACGTTTGTGGTTCGTTCTGAATATGATGCGGAGTTTTTTAGCGCTATACCCGAAAGAGCCTACGACATGCGGCTTCTTAAGGTTCGCGTTCCAAGCAACTACAACCCAATCACACACTCCTATACGAATGATGGGATATGGGATGGGCAATTTTCAGACGAAGTGGCTGGCCCCTATGGTAGCGCTGGGCTTTATTGGACCGATAATCCAGCTTGGTGTTTCTATGACCTGATTACTAATCCAAGATACGGCTTGGGGAGGTACTTAAACACCGCAAACTTCGACAAGTGGACCCTCTATCAAATAGCTAGGTACTGTGACGAGCTTGTCTCCGATGGGTTTCACGGTTTAGAGCCTAGGTTTACTTGTAATATCCTTATTCAATCCCGAGAAGACGCGTTTAAGGTACTCAATGACATGGCGAGTATTTTTCGCGGGTTATTGTATTATTTTGCTGGAAATCTTTTTGCGATTCAAGACGGCCTCAAGCAACCTATCTTTCAATTTACAAACGCGAGCGTAAAGGACGGAGACTTTAAGTACTCGAGCACAAGCGCCAAAGTGCGGCATACCGTAGCAGTGGTAAGGTACAACGACAAAGACGATTTTTATAAACCAGCGGTAGAGTATGTAGAAGATGTTGACGGAATACGCAAGTACGGGATAAAAGAAAAGAGCATATCCGCGTTTGGCTGCACCAGCAGGGGGCAAGCCATTCGTATGGGGAGGTGGGTTATTGCCTCAGAAAATCTAGAAACTGAAACCTGCTCGTTTACTACTGGGCACGAAGCGTCTATGATTAGACCTGGGGACGTCTTTGTCGTCTCTGATTCGAACAGGTTAATGATTAGAAGGAGCGGGAGAATATCCAAGCTTGACCTAGCGAACAACACGGGGAGCAGTCCTTACTTTGACATAAGGTTGGACGGCGAACTAAAATCCCTAGCGGCGAACAGAGACTACACTCTCACGCTTTCCACGCCCTCGTTTATGTTCGAGCCCTCTCAGGTCACCCTAGTTGACTCAGACGACTCCCAATACATAAGAAACATCCACATCCAAAGGTTTACGATTCAGCTAAGCGATGTTACGACTGTGGATGGGATAAGCACGATTAGAGTAACAGGCAACGATACGTGGAATGTCGTACCTAGCACGTCTCGCACGACGAACGGCCCTCTAGACGTTACCAATTTTAGTACCCCCGATAAATTTATCTGGAGTGTTCTCTCGACAGAGCATGACCCAGACCACGGCACGATCCAAGAGCAAATCAAACACGAACAACAGTTCAGAGCTCTTAATATAGCGGAAAAAGAAGACGGTGAATACGAAGTCTCTAGCGTAGAGTATGTAGAAGCAAAATATAAAGAAATAGATGAGGCGGTCAAATTTATAAACCAAGTTTCATTTACTGTACCGCAGCTCGACGCCACAGCTAAACTGGAGATCGATGGTCACTACGCCATCGAAGACCCAGACGGTGTTGAATATCAAAACACTAGGGTTATTAAATACACAATAACGCCGCCAGCACCAGCTAACCGAGACGGCCTGTCTTACTTTGGCGTTTACGCAAGCAAAACCGCCTTTGGCGCGGGCGTGCCAGACAGCAAGTTCTTAGTCCACAAAGAGTTCGCAACCTCCGACTTGGTAGCGCAATTCGTGCCCGCCTCTGGAGGGACGTGGTATTTCAGGATGTATGCCTTTAATTCTCTCGATCAAAGGTCTTCCGCGTATAAAGAAGATAACATCACCTTGCCCGCTATCTATCCAATTCGAGACATTCAGATCAGGTCCCTTAGGTTAACGGATAACGCCAGAACCAATGAGCCCGCCAAAAGCGACCCCTTCCCTGCTACGTACGACCAAAACGTCCCGTCCACATGGATAGATGAATACGACGGAGCAGACACCCAAATTTCCTGGGAAACCGTAATACCTACAATCGTGGGAGCCAATTTACAGGTCAGCTTTGAATATAAAATTACCATATATAAGGGCAATCAAACGTCTACGCCCCTCAAGGTTTACGATAATTATATCCCCGTAGACGCTGACCTTTCTTCTACTACGTTTGAGTATACGCTAGCAGACAACTACGTCTCTAACGGTGACGACATCTATGCTATCGATAGGCTATACACAGTAAGGGTGGAAGCCGTTGACGGAAATGGAGACTCCTCGGGGGTCAACACTAAAGGCTATGATATTCTGGTTGTAGATAACCCTAAGCCGACTAGGCCCCCAGCGACCGATGGCTTCATTGACGTAAACGGGCACATCATATGCGGTAATCTTAACAGGCCAATAAACGCGACGTACGCCATTCTTGTTGCTTGGGACAAGCATTTTTCATACGACGAATACGTAGCGGGCAAAATACAAGCTTCTTGGGTTAAAGATAGCGTCACTGGTGGCGGCTCGTGGGTAGCCAATAAAGCAAACCACAGTATTGGAGACCATGTTTATACCAGCAACAATCTGTACACAGTAACCTCTACTGGCAACAGCGGCACATCCTCCCCCACTCATACGAGCGGGACAAACGGCATCTTTACTTGGTTCAGGTCAGCTTCGTTTACTCCTGATGTTAAGCAGATTGCCGCCGATGTTGACGTGCTTGAATTAGACGCTTCCTTCAAGTCGGAAGAGCTTAAAAAAGCTTACGTATGTATTGCTTATATGGACGATTTCGATGTAGAGCTAGTAACCCTTGCTTCTCCAGAGTTTGAGGATATTCCCTCTTTCGATATCCAAAAGCAGCTTGCAGATAGGTCCTCGACAGCTTCGGGTTGCGCTGCGGGGGTCAACGGTTGTGCGGTTGAAATAGTCAAGGTGACCCCAAAGCTTTTAGACCTCATTGGTGAAGGGTGGAAAGCGTGGGTTAAGATAGATAAAGACGGTAAGTGGTTTGCTTCTCAAAGAATTAAATGCGTTAAGGACATTACGTCTTTAGCTGACGATTACGCTGGGTACATTCCCTTCTACTGTACGAGAAAAATGCCCATGGTGTCAATCTCTCAGGGGGCAAACGTGGGCGGAGGTAGGGTAGGTCGTATGATAGCACTTACTGGCAGCGCTCAAACTAAGAATTATAACGTGGGTTGCTTGTATTATTTACCGCCAGGCACAAACCAATACCCAACGAACTGGTATCCAGAAACCTATACGGACCAAGTAGAGACCGTGGGTGGCCACAACGCTGGCGACTATAACGTATACGCTGAAAACGGGACAACCCTAATAGAGTCATGGCCTAGGGGATACAGACGTTTTAGAGTCTACTTTGACGAGGGCTTCGGCAGAAACCCAGATAAGTACTGGGTAATGGGCCAGAACGTAAACAACTCCACCTACTACAGCCCAAGTTTACTCAATAACTTAAAAAAATTCTTTAACCCCCAGAACGATACAAACGGGTGGGACGAAGCGGGGACGTATTCTAAGAATTTCGTTGGAGGTGCTATAGCCGCCCTAAGCATCGCTCAAGCTGCTAACGAAAACAAAGATGTTACGATAGGTGGTAGCTCTACTTATTTCAACTATCACCCCGCTGGATTCGTCCAAGGACATGGCGGTTTACAAAAAACCTTTTACTATTTTGATATACAAATGGGGCACATGGTGGACAACTCTTACCTTGAAGAAGCTATTTTCTTCGTGATGTCAACGGATACGAGTGAGAAGCCCGCAGCGGGGATAACTGACTCAGGATGCAAGAGAGATAACGAAACGTATTACCCCTATAACTACGCAACCACGTCCACCACGAGCTTAGCCATTCCGAGCTCCACGCCATCAACCATAACGCTTTGGGTTTCCGTGGGTCTCTCTTACGCTATTGACCACGAAGTTATTATTATCCATAATTCATCCCATAAAATGCAGGGCAAAGTTGCCGCTTACAACAGCGGAAACGGTGAGCTGCTGGTAACAGTAACCAGCACCACAGGCACGGGGACCTTCGCTAGCTGGGCTGTTGATTTATCCTCTTAAATAAAAATGAAAAACAATACTTTATTAGTCTTTCTAGAGAATGGCAAAAAAATAGCCACCTCATGCCCACTGATAACCACCGAGGACCAAGCTCTTTTGGATTTCGGGTTTATGTATCCCAGTGACAAGGACAATATTAAAAAGTATTTTTACATACTTAACGACACGGTTTCCACGGATGTGTACCAAAGGCATTACACGCTGACGGATGACATGAAGTTGGACATGGATATTAGGAGCGCCCTCATAGAGGCTAAACTGGCCGAAGTTAAAAAGAAAAGAGATATTCTAATAGCCAATCTTGACCTGCCTTTTCTCAAGGCTGTGGAAGCAAGGGATGAAGACATGCGGGACCATATCACCGACCTAAAGAACGACCTAAGAGACCTGCCTCAAAAGCTTAGATTCGCGGAAATAGAAACAGAGGTAGAGATAGCAAACTATGACCCATTTGGAAATCTTTTTTTGCTTGCATTAGTTGACGGCGGAAGCGGCTACCAAACCGTCCCGAAAGTTACCATAGACCCTCCCCGACCAAGCGTTTCTTCTTTCGGCTTTCGGGCTGAAGCGGTTGCTCTAATTGAAAACTCCAAGGTGGTTGACCTTAGGATAATTGATGGCGGTTGTGGGTATGATTTTGTTCCGATGGTTACCGTGGACCCGCCTGAAAATGGGGAACAAGCTGTGGCGGGGTGCGCGTACCCACAGCACACCATGTTAACTGAAAAACAAATAATTCACAACAGCGAAGCCCACTACG
>Ga0302132_10000405_pt1 | contig 23977 bp, 18 predicted proteins | sample CB9_321_MG_FD_203113 | JGI IMG/M metagenome (GOLD analysis project Ga0302132, IMG submission 203113) | Marine microbial communities from Western Arctic Ocean, Canada - CB9_32.1 | ecosystem: Environmental > Aquatic > Marine > Oceanic | place: Canada: Western Arctic Ocean | collected 2017-09-19
CATGCTGCGACGCCTGATTAACAAGGAAGCTTCCGAGGAAGATGTCAGCGCGGCCGCAAAGGACATCGAAGAGTTCATCACGAAAAAGGACAACGCAGAATGGAAGGAACGTATCGGCCAGATCACAACGAACATCATCTCCGCGGGAAAGCTGGAGAATTACGGGACGGAACCAGCTCGCGTGCATCTGAAGCAATGGGCTGAGAAGTACGGTCCGAAAGAACGACCTGCCAAACGTGACGCGCCCGCGAAGACTGATCGCTCGAAGCCCGAGAAGGCGCCAACCAAAGAATCGGACAGCAAAGCGCCGGAAGCGAAAAAGAAGGATGCAGAGTGAATCCGTTCTGGTTAACAGCACTGGCACTGACCGTCGGCAATGCTGAGGAAGTCGATTTCGACACTCAGATTGTTCCCGTGCTGACGCGGTACGGCTGCAATTCGGGAGCGTGTCACGGATCGGCAGCCGGTCGCGGTGGATTTAATCTCTCGCTGTATGGCAGCGACCCGGAACGCGACCACGAAGCTGTTGTCTTCGACCTGGAAGGCCGAAGAGTCAGTCAGTCGCGCCCGGCAGAGAGCCTGCTGCTGCTGAAGGCCACCGAGTCACTCAATCATGGTGGCGGCCCGCGGTTCGACGTTGACAGTGAAGCGGCCGGGCTTCTGATCCGCTGGATTCAGGACGGTGCGCGACGCACGGGATCCAGCCGTCTGGAAAAACTGGAACTGCGACCGAAATCGGCGATCCTCGCGGCTCCGGGCCAGACCACAGCATTGCGTGTGCTGGCAACGTTCAGCGATGGCAGGCAGCAGGACGTGACGCGGTGGTCGACAATGACGCCGGATGACAAGGACGCGGTCGCCGTCGATTCGGACGGTCAGGCAACCGTGCTCCGTCGCGGACGACATCTCATTCAGGTCCGATACCTCGATCGCGTCCTGCCCGTCGAGTTGATCGTTCCGCTGAACAAGCAACCGGTCCAGGTGATTCGTTCGCGGGGCGGGAACTTCATCGACGAGTTTGTTGACCGGAGACTGACAACACTGCACATCCCCCCGTCACCAGAGTGTGATGATGCAACATTTCTTCGACGCGTTCGTCTGCGTCTGACCGGACGACTGCCGACTCCGGACGAAGTTCGAGGGTTCAAGGGCGACCGACGGAAACTCATCGACCGACTACTGGCCAGCAATGACTTCAGTGAATACTGGACACACTGGCTGGCGACGCTGCTGCGGATTCGAACTCAGCCGCAGGAAGATACCGCCGCGCGGACATATCACGCATGGCTGCGCACTCAACTGGATCGACAGACGCCATTCGATCAACTTGCCGTGGCATTGCTGACTGCGACTGGCGATTCACACGAAGTGGGTCCAGCCAGCTTCTACCGGACATCTCGAGACGCACGTTCTCTGGCGGAGTTTGCCAGCGAGCTGTTCATGGGAGTGCAACTGCGGTGCGCCAACTGTCACGACCATCCACTCGACCGCTGGACCCAGGACGATTACCACGGTCTGGCGGCAATCTTCGCCCGACTGGACCTGGGCCGCGTGATCTCAGTTCGTTCCCGTGGTGAGGTCATTCATCCGCGCACGGGCGAACCAGCCGTCTCTCGCATTCCCGGCGAGCAGTTTCTGACCGACGCGACCGACGCCCGTGCTGACCTGGCCAGATGGCTCACTGCAAAGGGCAATCCCTACTTCGACCGCGCTATCGTTAATCGGCTGTGGAAAGCCGTGATGGGACGCGGTCTGGTCGAACCCGTCGATGATCTGCGTGCGACGAATCCCGGCACGCATCCCGAACTTCTGGGTCGGCTCGCCGAAGACTTTGCGAACAATGGACGCAGTCTGCGACACACTCTCCGCACGATCTGCCACAGTGCGGTTTTCGCACGCACCACCACCGCGACGTCTGGCAACGAGTCCGACGACGAGTTTTATTCACATGCACTCCGGGTGCCGCTGTCGCCGGAAGTCCTTGCCGACGTTATCTCGGATGTCACTGGCGTTTCGGAATCATACGGAGATGAGCCGTCCGGCATGCGCGCGGTCAATTTATTTGCAGGTAACATTCCATCTGCGTCGCTCGACATTCTGGGCCGGTGTTCACGGTCAGAATCATGCGAGTCAACCGGTTCGACCGCCGGCGACCTGCCGCGTGCGCTGCATCTAATTAACGGGCCTTTACTGAATCGCCGTCTGAAAGATGCGAACGGCCGAGTGCACAAAATGGTGACGACAACGTCAGAGGCAGAACTTGTCGTGGAGTTTTACCTGCGAGCACTGTCACGATTTCCGACTGATCAAGAGAGACGTTTCTGGCACGAACGATTTACACTCGTCAACGGGGGCGGTGCGACTGCGCGTACGGAACTGGCAGAAGACTTCGTGTGGAGTCTGCTGACCTGCCAGGAATTTGTGACATCACGCTGAGCGGCAATCTGACCACCCTGTGGCCATCGAGGCACCATGATCTCACGACGCAAAATGCTCAGTCGCAGTGCCGTCGGATTCGGCTGGCTGGCAGCTATGTCCATGCTGGCCAATGAGCAGTCGGCCCACGCACGTGTTGACCCACTGGCGCCGAAGCAGCCGCATTTTCCACCGCGTGCGAAGCGCGTGATCTTCCTGTTCATGAAAGGAGGACCATCGCACGTTGATACGTTCGATTACAAATCGAAGCTCCAGGCTGATGACGGGAAACCACTGACGTTCGATAAGCCGCGAGTTCAGTTTGCTCCGACGAACAACCTGCTCAAATCGCCCTGGAAGTTCCGCCAGCACGGCGAGAGCGGTCTGTGGTGCAGCGAGCTGTTCCCCAATGTCGCCCGGCATATGGACGACCTGTGTGTACTCGCTTCGTGCCACGGAACGAATGCCGCTCACGGGGGAGCCCTGCTGAAACTGCATACCGGCAGTGACAACTTTGTACGGCCCAGCATGGGTGCCTGGGTGACGTATGGTCTGGGAACGGAAAACCACAGCCTGCCGGGCTTCGTCACGATCTGCCCGACGCTGGCTCATGGCGGAGTCAAGAACTGGGGCTCGGCGTTTCTGCCGGCTCATTTCCAGGGAACGCCGATTGGCAATGCCAGCGTGCCGTCAGAACAGGCCCGCGTGAAGTACATCACCAACGACCGAATCTCGCGATCATTGCAACGTAAACAGCTCGATCTGTTGAACGAGATCAATCGCGGACACCTGGAGCAGACCGGTCCGCATGCCGCACTGGAAGCTCGCATCAGCTCATTCGAACTGGCGTTCCGGATGCAGACAGAAATGCCCGACGTTGAGGATCTGTCGACGGAGTCCCAGGCAACTCATCGTATGTACGGACTGCACGAGACGATGACCGCAGACTTTGGACGGCAGTGTCTGATGGCACGCCGATTTGCCGAGAGGGGAGTGCGGTTCATTCAGGTGACCCACAGCGACTCGAACGTGCAGTGGGACCAGCACAGCAATCTATTGGAAGGGCACACGAAAAACTCGAAGGAAGTAGACCTGCCGATTGCGGGACTGCTGACAGATCTGAAGTCTCGTGGGCTGCTGGAAGACACGCTTGTTCTTTGGGGTGGTGAATTCGGCCGGACGCCAGTGGCTCAAGGAAAAAACGGACGCGACCACAACCCGGACGGCTTCACCATGTGGATGGCCGGCGGCGGCGTGAAGAGCGGATTCAAGTACGGAGCGACCGACGATTACGGCTATTTCGCGGTGGAAAACAAGATGCACGTCAACGATCTGCACGCCACGCTGTTGCACATCATGGGGCTCGACCACGAACGGTTGACGTATCAATACGCCGGCCGAGACTTCCGCCTGACCGACGTTGCCGGTCATGTCGCTCAGGACATTCTTGCGTGATCGTTCGCGACGCAGGGAATAATCCCGAAACAACTTCCCGGAATTGTGAGCCGTAGCCCGATTTCTCCGAAATCGGGACCAGACGACATCGCAACCTGCCGTCACATCGACCGCCGCTCTGTCTTGCCAGGTCCAAGGCAGCGGATTTCGGAGAAATCCGCCTACGGCTGAGCTCCTGACCAATGCACAGCCTCGGCAGACTACAGTCGCTTGATGATCGCCAACTGGAGCTCGGTGTCGAAGAACCGATTCTCCTCGCTGCGGCGAAGCGGAACGACCGTGGCGAGGCGAACAGATGTGTTTCCATTCCATTCGCTGTGTAGCCCAATGGTCAGGTTCACGACGTCGAAACGGTTGGTGATATTTCCCACGGACAGGAAGCCGACTTCAGTGATGTGAGCGTCGTTGAGGGCTGTCGAATAGTGCAGCTCCAGCACGGACGCCAGGCCTGTCAGTCCGCTGCTGTCAGGAGTGTCAGTTCGCATCCACCAGTAACCGGCGGAGACGTCCAGGAACATCAGCGTCTGCTCCACGAGGCGTCCTGAATCAACCGTCGGTATTTGTGCAAATGGATCGACGACTCGGACACTGTCACCATCGGCGGCCACATCGACCTGAGCGAACGCGTGGAAGAACCAGTTGTCATCTGGTGCCACCTGCAGCGCGAGGTAGGGGAGCAGGTGAACGGCTTCGTTCTCGATCCGGACCGGGAATCCGGAGAACTCGACATCGAGGTCGTCGCCCGTCGGCGCGGTCACGGCCAGGCCCAGCGCTACAGCGACCTGTGAATCGGCGTAGAGGAGTTTCTTCAGCGTGACAACCAGATTTCCCAGTCCATCCGTTTGCGCGCGGCTGACGGTATTGGCCAGATCGGTCTCTGTGGCAACCGGCAGGCGGATTTCTACAGACCAGTTCCCGTTGTCAAACGTCCGTTCCACTCCGAAGGTGAACTGGTTGATGTCATCGGAGCGGTTACCACCAAAGCCGCTTATATCGACGGCGTTGTGGAAGTGATTGAAAAAGGCAAAAACGCGGTCTGTTGGCAGTGCGCGTGCCTGCTCATTCTTGTAACGACGCGTGGCTCCACCGCCGGGCACACTGACAACAGGATCGGAAGACGACATGGCACCACTGGATATCTGAGCGACCGACAGTGTGTTGAAGTCACCGAAGAGATCCGGAGTTCGCGACAGGCGCGACAGAAACGGACGCCGTCCCGCTGGAGCCCGCAGGTTACTGAAGGGTGAGAGGGGCGAATCCAATGGCTGGACGACGGCGGGAGGCGTCGGCTCTTTCGGCTTGGCAGGATCTTCCGGTTTTACCGGTGGCACCGGGGTCTTGCCGTCAGCCGATTTGGCCGGCGGAACTGGTTTCGGCTGAGCAGTGACCTTGGGATCAGCGGGTTTTGCCGGATCATCCTGCGCATCGGCTGTCTGGACAAAAGTCGCCACGACGAGACCAGTCAGACAAGCGGTCCAGGAGTTTGCGACGCTCGTTCGTCTAAACATGACAGTTTTCCCGGGGAGTGCGAAATCGAATCGGCGGACATGATCCGGCCAGCCGTTAGATTCATCGTCTCCCGTCGGGCGACGCCTTGCGGAACATCGTGGCCAGTCGCGGCGTTACTACAGGTTGCGCAGCTGCTCCAGCATTTGTCCGGCAAGATCGTGCAATTCCGCATAATCGGTTCGGTCCGGCAGTTCTTCCGTCAGCGCGCGCAGGAGTGTTTCCGCCTCTTGAATCAGCTCACGCGAGGGGTCGAAGCGCTGTCGCTGAGCTTCCAGTTGACCGAGATTCAACAGGAGCTGCGCCACCTCGCCCCGGTAGGTCGGTACGGCGGGATTCCGTCCAGCGAGTTCGCGCACGGCCAGCAGAGCCTTGGAGTAATTCTCAATGGCAGCGTTGATGAGGTCCGGATCAACCGCTGCCATGGCGGCTTTCAAATCAGCGAGTAACCGATAGCACAGACTCAGCATGTAGCGGTCGCGGAGGTCCTCCGAGTCTTCGTCCAGCAGTGCTTCGAACTCGCGAATCGCCAGCACAACGTTTTTCTCAACCGCCTGAGCGTCGTCCACGTCGACGCCCAGGTTGGCCAGGTTGTACCAGCCCTTTGCCAGGTCGCGCCGCATGGCTCGATCTGTGGGACGAACAGGTAACGTCATCTTGCGATGTTCCTGCGCCGATGCCATCAGTCGGCGAGCCTCGTCGAACTCCTGCAGATTGCGATGCAGCAGCCCGATGTTCATCCAGCCATTTGCCAGCAGCCGATCAAATTCGAATCGCTCACCAGGATCCTCAGTGGCCTGTACGAGTTCTTCGCGGATCGACACGGTTTCATCAAAGCGTTCACGGGCTTTTTCGAAATCACCGCTACGCGTCGCGAGCCGTCCAAGTGCATTGATCGTCTTACTAAGCGCCTGTTGCCGTTCACTGGAATCGGGTTCTTTCCGGCAAAGCTCTCGCTGCAGAGTCAGTGCTTTCTCGTATGAGGCCTGCGCGGCTTCGGACGAATCCAGTTCTTCAATAATCAAACCCAGTCGAAAATGGCTGGCGGCGACTTCGGATTCCAGCTCGGGGTCACCGGTGCGGCGTTCAATCAACTGGCCGTAGTAATCACGCGCCAGCTCCAGCAGGTCCCGACGGAGCACCTGAAATCCCGGCTCGTTGAGGAGTCTGTCTTCACTGACGCGCGTAAAGAAATCGTTGACTGCTCCAAGCGCATCCTGAAAGCTGGCCTCGGACAATTGCCTCGCTTCTTCCGTGCGCACATTGGCAATGGCCAGGCTGGCGACGGAAATAAGAATTGCAACGACGACCGTTCCTGACAAAGACGAAACGACCGGATTGCGGCGGCACCAGCGCCAAAACCTGGCAGCCGGACCCAGAGGTCGCGCGAGGATCGGTTCGCCATTCAGGTATCTCTGCAGTTCGTCGGCGAGTTCGCCGGCGGTCGCGTAGCGCCGTTGAGGTTCCTTTTCGAGGCACCTCATGCAGATCGTCTCGAGGTCCTTGTCGACCGCCGCGTTGAGTTCCTGCAGACGCACCGGATCACGTTCCAGGACCAGCCGCATCGTCGTGATCGCTGTCGCGGCCTGAAACGGCGGCCGACCGCTCAACAGTTGATACAGCGTCGCGCCGAGTCCATAGACATCGGCCGCCGCAGTCACATTCGCCGCATCACCGAACTGTTCGGGTGGCATGTACGGTGGCGTGCCCATTGATTCGCCGGCCCGCGTCATTTCCATGTCCGCGTCGATGATCTTCGCCAGGCCGAAGTCGGCAATTCGGGGTCGCTGAGTTGCCGTCTCGATCAGGATGTTATGTGGCTTGATATCGCGGTGCAGAATGCCCTGCTCGTGTGCGTAGTGCACGGCGCGGCAGACAGGCTCCATGTAGCCCGCGGCCGTTCGCTCTTCAAGCGGCCCTTCGCGGATCATGTCGGCCAGACACTTCCCATCGACGAATTGCATCGAGAAGTAGTGGCAACCGTCCGACTCACCGACCTCGAATACGGTGACTAGATTGTCGTGCTGCAGCCGCCCGGCCGCCTGGGCCTCGGCACGGAAACGTTCGATGGCACGGTCCCGGGAGCCGGTGCTCATTCCGCTGAGTTTCTCAGGCCGAATCACTTTCAGGGCGACCATCCGGTCGGCCCGTTTCTGTCGGGCCTTGTAAACAAGTCCCATGCCGCCCTGGCCAAGTATGCCCAGCAACTGGTAATCGGCCGGCAACTGTGACGGAGCACCCGGGAATCGCGTCGGCTGTGGCGTCGCGACGGAATCCTGATCGATCGTCGCAACGTCATACGGCGTGGAATCGGAAGGCTCTGGCAGTTGCGTTTCGACGTCGTACTGATCCTTTTCGGTCTCTGCGGATGGATCAACGCGGGGCGGCCGAGGACTGGTGGATGGGTCTGGCGTCTCGACCATCGTCTCGACTTTCGAGTCGTTAGTTGCACCTTCGACCAATGTCTCGCCGAATGTCGTGGACATGATGGTCGACTCAGCTTCAAGCGACTCCGCCGGATTTTCGGAACTGATGAGATCGAAGACGCTATCGACTACCGCCCCGGAATCCGCGAACTGCGACCGATACTCTTCGCGTTCCGGTGTCTGTCCGTGACGGTGCCGGAAATGCAGTTCGATCAGAAGCAGTTCCCGCAGCAGGACCGATCGCGAGTCTCCGTGCCAGCCTGCGAGTCGTTCGTTCAACGATGCCGCATTGTCCTGATCGACTTCACGGCCAAACTGTTCGCACACACTGATCACACTGGCTCGATCAGCATCTGAGAGCAACGAAAGTGTTGGAATCGCGGCCGCCATTGATTGTCTCCGGCCTTTCGAGTGCGACGATACATCACCGCACTCAAGAACTTCGCGTGATTGCGGACCTGGCCTCAGTAGTTCTCCAGGTTGACACTGGGCAGCTTGCGACGAACCCTGACCTCATCCAGTTGTGTATAGGTCAGCAGGAGTGCTCCTTCCGCCGCGCAACGATCGAACAGCCGCCCGACAGCAGATTCCTCATTGGGCCACGGATACGCAAACACGACGTCGAATTCGTCCGGGGCAATGTCCAGCTCATCGTAGGCGTCGTCGGCCGTTTCACCGTCCAGCCAGAAGGAATCGCTCGAGTACTCCTCATCGATGATGTCATCGGCTCCCGGCGGAACGTAGCTACCGTGAGCGAACTCGACGGGCAGGCCCAGGGCATAAACCAGATCACGTGACGCATTCAGCAGCCGCTCGTCTATCTCGATGCCATACGCATCGAATCCCAGTAGCGAGGCCAAAGCTGCCACGACTCCGAAGCCGCTGCCCCATTCGCAGAAGACGCTGCCCGATGCCATGTTCTCGCGAGTCACCGCGCGCAGAGCCCAGTAGACAGCAACGAAGTCACTTGGCACAAAGCCGCTGACGCGAACACGGCTATGCGTGAGATAGTCATTCGTGCGCGCGTTCGCCTCGTGCAGAAAGTCTGCGACAGAATCTGGAATGCGCGTTCGCTCGAGCGAGTATTCAACATCAACCAGTGCCACTGCTGCTCCTCTTCCCTGCCATCACCTTTGTTGCTGATGTCATTCTCTCTCAATCTCTGATCGGTCACACGCAGGAAACCACACTGGTCAGGAATGATACGAGCAAACGCGTGATCAAAGCACTTCTTGAGAGGCCGGAGGATACGACCTGGAACATTGGTGATCGTACGTCGATACGGTTTCTCTCTGACATGACGACGACAGTGTGGAAGCAGAATGTGCCACGTCTCAAGGCAGAAATTACGAGTACGTGCGCGACAGGAGCTACCGAAAAAATCGACCGTAGTTGGCCGGTGAGGCGCCAGACATGGGTTTTGAAGTTGCACCGTTTTGCTGCCCCGGAGGGGCAAAGGCGAGTAGCCCGGGGTTTCAACCCCGGGAAACAAGCGGTGAGAGCTTCACTGAGCCCCGGAGGGACGACGGCAGAGACCGACACGGAATTGCCGCCGCCCCTCCGGGGCTGTGGTTCAGAAATGGCTGATTTTCCCGGGGTTGAAACCCCGGGCTATTTGCCCACGTCCCTTCGGGACTGAAGTGTGCAACTTCAAAAGCTGCGCCTCTGGCCGAGAGCGGAAGACCGAAGGAAGGAACACTAATCCGCACTAATTGACGCTCATGATTCACGTGACTCCCGCCGCCTGGATTAGCGAAAATTAGCGTCGATTAGTGTTCCTTCATGGCCGGGAATGAAACTCGATTCGACTGCAACATGTCTTGATGAATAAGCGGAGCCACAGGGCAGTTTTCAACTGCCGCTCGCGTCACGCTGCGCCTTCCGCAGGACTTGTCGCTTCCATAGACGCGGCTGCGCCAACCGCATAGGGCCGCAGAATTTTCTTCAGTGTGTTCAGGAGCGGAATCGGGTTTGGATTCGGATCCTTGAGTGGGATACACGCCTGCCGGTTATCAACGATTCGCAATTTACCCTTCAGGCGACCCTTCAGCAGGTTCATGTACTTCACATCGTCGTACGTCAGTGTCAGGTAGCCGTCTTCCAGATGAATGCGGTTGACCTGCCACATCCGCGCCAGAATCTGCACTTCCTGCAGATCAAGCAGTCGCCGAGCCTCATCCGGAATCGGGCCGAAGCGATCGCGCAACTCGGTCTCGAAGTCGCGCATCTGCTCGACGGTCTGCAGCGACGACAGGCGACGATAGACCTCGATCTTCGGTCGGCCCGGGGGCACATATGACCCGGGGAAAAACGCAGAGACCGGCAACTCGATTGTGACGTGAGGCGATTCGCGGGACGGTTCGTTTTTCAGGTGATGAACGGCATTCTCGAGGAGCTGACAGTACAGCTCGTAGCCGACGACTGCGATGTGCCCGCTTTGCTCGGTCCCCAGAATGTTGCCGGCGCCGCGAATCTCCAGGTCACGCATTGCGATCTTGAAGCCCGCGCCGAGTTCACTGAACTCCTCAATGGCTTTCAGTCGCTTGGCTGCGACGGAAGTCAGCAGCTTGTCTTCTTCCAGCAGCAGGTAGCAGTACGCGCGATGCTTGTACCGTCCAACGCGGCCTCGCAGTTGATGCAGATCGGCCAGTCCAAAATTGTCGGCCTGGTGAATGAACATCGTGTTGGCGTTTGGAATGTCGACGCCGCTTTCGATGATTGTCGTGCAGACGAAGACGTCGGTTTCGCCACGGACAAACCGCATCATCGCCGCTTCGAGTTCGCGCGGAGTCATTTGGCCGTGACCGATGTCGACGCGGGCTTCGGGAACGATCTGTTCGATGCGGGCCGCGATCTCGTGGATATTCCAGACGCGGTTATGCACAAAGAACACCTGTCCGTTGCGATTCAATTCCCGCACGATTGACTGGCGAATCAGGTCTCCATCGAAACGGCAGATACGCGTCGTGACTGCCACTCGCTCCTGTGGCGCCGTCGTCAGGTTCGAGATCTCGCGGATGCCCAGCAGCGAGAGATGCAGCGTGCGTGGGATCGGTGTGGCGGACAGCGTCAGCACGTCGACTTCCAGCCGCAGCAGTTTCAGTGCTTCTTTGACATCGACACCAAACCGCTGCTCTTCATCAATAACAACCAGCCCCAGGTTCTTGAACGACACGTCCTTCGACACGAGTCGGTGCGTGCCTATCACCAGATCGACGGAGCCATCCATCAGCCCCTCCACGACCTTCTTCTGCCTTCCCTTCGACTTGAATCGCGACAGCGATTCAACCGTGATGGGAAACTCGGCCATCCGTTCGGTGAACGTCCGATGGTGCTGCTCGGCAAGCACGGTGGTGGGAACAAGGATGGCCACCTGCTTTCCGGAGTCGATCATTTTGAATGCGGCCCGCATCGCGACTTCGGTCTTGCCGTAACCGACGTCGCCGCAGATCAACCGATCCATGGGGCGTGCGAGTTCCAGATCCTGTTTGCACTCGATGATCGCCGAGAGCTGGTCTGGCGTTTCCGTATATGGAAACGCCGCGTCGAACTCCTTCTGCCAGTGTGAATCGGGCGGACAGGCCATGCCCGGTTCGGCTTCTCGTGCGGCCTGCAGGCGGATCATGTCCGACGCCAGATCGCTGACCGCTTCAGCGACTTTCGCCTTCTTCCTCGACCAGGCCGACGTGCCGATGACAGACAGTTCCGGAGCATGCTTCGCGCCGCCAACGTATTTCTGCACCAGGTGAATCAGTGAGACCGGCACGTACAGTCGCGAGTTGCTGCGGAACTCCAGTTCGAGGTGCTCCTCCAGCGTGCCGTCTTCTTCGAGCACCTTCATGCCATGGAACTTCGCGATCCCGTGCGTGATGTGTACCACGAGATCACCGGCATTCAGCTCGATGAAGCTGTCAATGATGCGGCTTTCGAACTTCCGCTTGCGGCGTGCCGTCCGTCGCACTTCCGTTCGGCTGAACAGCTCGTGATCGCTCAGGACAAGGATGCCCTGCGGCACCAGTCGAAACCCGCGGGCGACGCGTCCAACGCACAACGTGACCTTTGGAGCCAGTTCCGGAGTGTTTTCCTTGAGCAGTTCGCCCAGTCGTTCCTGTTCAGCTTCGTTGTGGCACGCGATCAGCACGCGTTCGTCGCGACCGACGACTTCCGCCAGTTCGCTAAGCACTTCGGTACGCGGTCCGGTGAAGCGTTCGATCGACTCGACCTGCAAATGACACGGCGTGTCGAATCCGTCCGCGGCAATCGGAGCGATTTCGACCGTCGGCCGTTCCGTACATCGGGCCATGACCGAGTCGACGCTGAACAGCCCACGGCGATCGTCCAGCCGCTCCAGATACTGCCGGCCCTCGGACACGATGTCGGACAGTTCCGTCAGCGCGATCCATGTGTCGTCCGGCAGGAAGTCGAGCAACGACTCGCTGGCAGCTCGCGAGGCATCAGGCTCGGTGACATCTGCGGGAGCCACAATCACGATGTCGATGGCATCGAGGCTGGTAATCGTACGCTGACTCTCGGCATCAAATCGGCGAATCGACTCGACCTCATCCCCGAAGAACTCGATTCGCACCGGGTCTTCCGAGTCAGGCGGATAGACGTCCACGATCCCGCCACGCACTGCGAACTCGCCGGGGTACTCGATACCGGTCACGCGTTCGAAGCCGCGGTCGATTAACCACGCCTGAAACGCCGCTTCATCGAGTTCGTCTCCGACGGAGATACGGCGGGTTCCGTCGCGGATTTCTGAACGTGCAGGCACAGGCTGCAGCAGTGCACCAATTGTCGTGACGATCAGGCGTGGTGCCTTGCCGCTCAGGCAGCGTTTGAGGACATGCAATCGCCGGCCGAACACCGCGTCCGTGACATCACTCTCCTGCGGGAGCGTTTCCCAGGCGGGAAACAGGCTGGGCGAGCGATCCAGGAAGGCAGTCAGGTCATCAGCAAAGTCGTCGAGGTCGGCCGGTCTGGGCAGCACGACCAGCAGCGTTCCGTTGTGGCGACTGGCCGTCGCGGCGGCGGAGAGCGCGCAGGCTGATCCCCATGCTCCATCGATTGTCCCACTGTTGCCGGCTTCAAGAGCTTCGATCAAGCCCTCAAACCCGGGCGTCTTTTCGAGGAGCGGCACCAGCGCAGTTAATTCTGCGGCACTCGCTGTCGTCATTCCCGGCGATCACAAACTCGGTCCAGTTTCGAGGCGGCAGAATAGAGTGCCACCGCCTGCACAGCCAGATTGAAGCGAACTGAACTCGTCGAACAAACTCGGTTTTGACGGTTTCGATATCTGCCAGTATCCTCGGGGCCATACCTGATCTACAGGAGACATTGATCATGAGTGTCACCGAACAGCAATTGCTGAGCTTCAACGAGTTCGTCCGCGAGAAACTGCTTAACGATGAGACAGACGCGAACCTGGATGAACTATTTGACATGTGGTGGACCCAAAACCCAAGTGACTCTGAACATCGTGAAAACGTCGCAGCGGTCAGAGTCGCGCTGGACGACGTACGAAACGGCGATCGTGGAACACCGGTGGAAGAACACCTGCGCGAGATGAGTGAAAAATACAACATTCCGGATGACGCATGACCTATCGCATTCGACAGACCCGGCGGGCCAACCGGGATGTGGATGCAATCTTCAATTGGATCGCCAATGTGCGTCAGGCTCGTCAGGGTGCCACGAGCTGGCGCGGTGCTTACCGCAATGCCCTGGCAATGCTTGCCGGAGACCCCGAAAGCTATCCAGAAGCGATCGAGGCCGATGATCTCGGCGTTGACTTGCGGCAATTCACATTCAAGACGCGTCGCGGGCAGGTCTACCGTGGTGTGTTCACCGTCGACGATGGCGACGTTCTGATCCTGCGTATTCGTGGGCCGGGCCAGGCTCCACTTGATTCCGACGAACTCGGGCTCGCGGATTGACGCTGACTGAACTGAGCCAGTTGCAACCAGTCTGCACCGCCGGCGGGTGATCAACGTGGAGCGCTCGACTCAACGCATGGCTTCGGAATAGGAACGGCAATCACGAGTTCACGCCGAGTTCACGGCACAGGTCGTCGAATCGACCCTGCAATGCCGACATGGCAGTCTGCAGTTCTTCAATCTCACTCTGCATGCGGAGATTATCGGCCCTGAGCTGAGTCAGTGCGGTGTCCGGTACAGCCGCGGCAGTGACCTGCGGCGACGTGGGGATTGGAGCCGGGGCAGTTGATTGGGGGCGTGATTCGGAAATCGGAGAAGGTGGCGGCGCGTTGAAGCCGCTGTTTTCGGAGGCGGGATAGAAACCGTGATCCACTTCAACACCACGACGATCGAGCGACCCGCTGGCCTGAGCGTAGCCTTCGGCAATCAATCCACTGAGTTCCTGTCGCAGCGTCGCCAGATCGTCAATCGGCACCATCCGACTGGCTCGGCCGCGAAGCTCCCCCAGCGTTTGTCGTCCGCGCAGCAGCAGTTCGGTGAGGATCGCCAGTTGCGGTTCGCTGAACGAGAAGGCATTCCGCATGTAATGGCGGTATCGCAGGCTCCGGCCGCTGGCTGGCTGGATGACGGCTGCGAGGCCCAGTCCCCTAAGCTCGTCGATCGTGTCCTCGGCCCGATCTTCGTCGTAGTTGACCGTCGGGGCGCGATTGCTTTTCTGATTGCATCCGGTGAGGACCGCTTTCAGCGTCAGCGGATAATACTCGGGAGTCGTAAAGGCTTTTTCGAGCAGGACACCCAGTACGCGTCTTTGGGCTGCCGTCAATTCCCGAACGGGGGGACGGCCTTCTTCGTTCTCGGTCATGGTTAGTTGATAGTCGATGGTGGATAGTTGATAGGCCACTCGGGGCCGCACAATCAACTATCAACTAAGAACTATCAACTATCTGACCGACAGCGGCGGATTGTCGAGCCGATCGAGATGGCGTTCCCGAAACTCGATGAACTGTCGGTCCGCCTGCTGCTGTGCTTCCATTGTGGCGGCTCCGAATTGCAGAGCCGTGCCGAGCTGCTGCTCGATTCCCAGACCCAGCCCCTTAACGGTCTTCAGAACGCCGGCCACCTGCGGGTCCTTCTCGATACGCTCCCGCAATTCCGGTCGCGCCTGCGTCGCGTCGCCGTTCACGGTCTCGCTCCAGACCGTGACCCATTCGCCGTCCGGCATGCGCGCCACAAAGCTGCCGACCACTCGGGCCACCTTCTGGTTGATGTTCAGTTCCAGTTGAGTCACTCGAAAGCCTCGTACTTTTTCTTGACGTGCCGCCTCGATCGCTTTCGACAGATCGGGCTTCCGCGGCGCCGGTGCTTTCGGACGATTACCGCCCAGCCCTGGCTCATTCAACAGATCACTCAGTCCTCCGAGCTGGTTTGTCAGTTGGCTCTGGAGTAACTGCGGCAGCATCTCCGCCAGCATCTGCTCCATGCCGATCTTCTTTGCTCCAGTACCGGTGCGGAGCAGAGTCGATCCCATCCCCTGGAACTCGACCCGTTTTCCATACTCGAATTCGACGATCGCCTGGCGAGCGGCCCATTCACGATCCGACTGGGCACGTCCCGGAACCCGGTCAGTCAGACGAAATGTGTCTCGTTCCGGGTCAATTCTCTTCGACTTAAGTTCCTCAATCAGATCGCCCACCTCGCGAGTCTCAACGTCGGCCAGTCGTTCGCTCCATGCCAGTCCGGCCACACGACGGTTCTCCGGCGGCTGGGCAAACCAGAAATCCAACCGGTTCTTCGGCAGGCTGAGCATCACAAACTGCGTTCCGAGTCCTCCACCGGGCCTGTCATTCAGCCGATCAACCTGCTCATCGACGCGATCCAGTTCCGTTTCGAGAAACGCGACGAGTGTGTTGGCATCAGCTTGCTCGTCGATCCAGCGACGTAGCCGATCACGCAGTTGAGTGGACTGACGCGCTGCGGCCTGCGCCTCGGTCTCGGTCACCGTTCGGTACATCTCTGCTTCGTTCTTTTCGAGCCACTTTCTCTGCACGGCCATCGAGACCGTCCCATCCGGCTGTTCGCCCAGCAGGGCACCCCGGAGTCGTTCGCCCGACTTAAGCGTGACCATGTCCGCCGCAAATCGCGTCAGACCCTTCTTCCTCTGGGCAAAGGTCGACTCAGGACCGAGCAGAAGGAATGATCCAGCCAGGAGCAGGGGCATCATTCGCAGCATCGAGGTGGCCATGATTTGCCTCGTGGACCAGCAAGTTCAAACATCCTGATAAACGGCACGGGATAACGCGTGCCTTTTCATCATAGTCCGTTCGGACTCCTTTGTGACCAACATGTTGTTCGGGAATCATGCACACGGCATCGATTGATGATTGTCGATTGATGAGTGATGATTTTCGAAGTGACAGCGGCGGTGAGAGCGTAGACACGTCCGACGGCGGCCAGCCCTGACACTTCACATATCGAAACTCATCAATCCAACTGAAATGGCGTGAGGTGTCCGTCGATTCTGAGATACGTCGAGAACTGATTCGAAATGGCCGCTCGAGCCACGGAGCCTCTCATGCATAAGTCCAGCTCATCGCGTCGCGAATTCCTGATCGGACTGGCGGCCGGAAGCGGAGCACTCGGCGTCGGGTGGCACGGTACCGGCGATGTACTGGCCGTTGAGTCGAAAGCTCTTCAGACCGCGCGTAAGCAGGCAGCGAATCGTCGCCGTCGCGTGATTTTCAATAATGATGGTGATGACATCTGGGCATCGGGCGCCGATACCGTCGAGAAGTTCCTGGCCGTTCGTCACACGCCGCTGCTCAATACGCATGTCGACAGCATCTACTACTGCACTACGCAGAGCTTCAATCGCTTCACGCACGCAACCCGGACTGCGGAGATCTTCAAGGCGAAGACCGGCAGTTTTGCAGACAACAACCTGGAGACGTTCCTCGGGCAAAACACAGACGGCCTGCGGATGTCGAGCCAGTTCGCGCGGCAGCATGGTCTGGAGACGTTCTGGACGCTGCGAATGAACGACATTCACGACGCTTGGACGCCAGCGTTTCTGTCAGACTGGAAGCAACAGGATCCGGCACGCATCATGTCGACACAGGAGGCCGCGAAAGCGTTTAAAGACCGACGGCGATTGTGGAGCCTGGTCGATTTCGAACACCCGGACGTCGAACCGCGGCTGGCTGCGATTATCGACGAAGTACTGCAGAACTATGACGTCGACGGCATCGAGCTGGATTTCCTGCGTGCTCCGTTCTACTTCCGCACCGCGTACCTCGGGCAGCCGGCCACCGAATCACAGATCTCGATTCTGACTCGCCTGGTCAGACGAATTCGCGATCTTGTCCTGCAGCACAGCCAGCGACGGGGCAAGCCGCTGCTGCTGTCGGTCCGAGTTCCCACGACTCAGTCACTGTGCCGGAAGATCGGCATCGACATTGAAGCGTGGCTTGAGGATGGGCTGATTGACGTCATGTCGCTCGGAGGTGGATACATCACATTTGATGTCCCAGTGACCGAGATGATCGCGCTGGGGCATCAGCACGGCGTGCCCGTTTATCCATGCCTGAGTCAATCGGGACTGATGCAACGACCGCCTCGCGGCACATCCACGAAGCAACCACCGGAAGCCTGGCTGGGAGCGTCGTCGCGATTGTGGGCTGACGGAGCCGACGGCATCTACACGTTCAATCTGTTTCCGGGGCCGGGGACTGATGCCGATCGCGAGTATGCGCGGCGCGTGCTCACGACGATTGGCTCGAAAGAGCAGTTACTCGAATCATCAATTCAGTACGCCATGTCGGACGCCGGATGGTGGATGCCGTCTCATTTCTGGGCAAAGGATGCCGCTGATTTCTCCGGAGCCTTACCGCTGCCGCTTAAGGCGAATGAGTTCACGCGGACCTACATGATCGTTCCCGAGGACTTCAGAGGCGCGGACATCAGCGTAACTGCCGAAGTCCGCGTCGACATTAAGGGCCTGTCAGCGAAATCCACTCCGACGATCCTGTTTGGCTCGGCAAACTTCGGACCCCAGTCGGACGGGCAGGAAGTTGCTGGCATCAGGCGGTTCAAGTGCCGCGTTCCGTTGCAGGCGATTTCCAACGGCCGCAACCGTGTCATGGTGAAGGTCGCGGAGTCGAACTCGCAACTCGCCGGAGTTGAACTGTGGATTCGACGGGGCTGACGCGGTCGGCAACTCATTGCTTAGCTTCAGTGTCAGGCTTTTATTTCAGGGGTGGCTGGGGTCGAACGAAGTGAGCCCCCAGACGTGTTTGCTGGGGGCTCGCGTTGCTCGACCCCAGCCACCCAAACCTGGTTCTAAAGACTGACAGAATACTCGTGTTACGAAGCTCTGCGCAAACCACCGGGACTGGCGGCCTTCAGAGCGTGATCCACAATTAATTCGCACAACTCGCCCATACTCAGACCGACTCGGGCGGCGGCTTTCGGGACCAGGCTGTGGTCGGTCATTCCGGGGATCGTGTTGACTTCCAGTACCCATGCCTGGCCGTTGTCGTCCAGCAGGATGTCTACGCGCGCAAACTCGGTCGCACCCAGGCGACGACACGCAGTCAGTCCGGTTTCTGTCAGGTGCTCAAGTGTCGCGGCATCCGTTTCCGTGTCGAAGCCGTAGTCCGTCGCGTCGTCCTGGTACTTGGCTGCGTAGTCGAAGAACTCACGGCCCGTTCCAATCCGGATGAGCGGCAGCGAGTGGTCGTTGATGACGGCGAGAGTCCATTCGCTGCCGATGACCATTCGTTCGAGCAGACCGAAATCGCCCAGGTCGAAGCAACTCGAGACAGCGGCTTTCAGATCGTCGGCCGACTCAACGATGCTGACGCCCAGGCTCGATCCCTGAGCATCCGGCTTCACCACGAGCGGGTATCCGATCGAGTCGGCGTGTTCCGCGATTCGTTCGGGCGTATCGGTTGAGTGAATCAGCGCGTATTCCGGCGTCGAAACACCGGCCTGGTTGAAGCGTTCCTTGGCGGCCGACTTGCTGAAGGCCAGTCGCGACACGTCCGCTCCGCTTCCAGTAAACGGAACACCAAGTCGTGCGAGCAGACTCTGGACGCCGCCGTCCTCCCCGAATGTGCCGTGCAGAGCCAGGAACGCCATGTCGACCTGAGTCCAGTCATGAGACTCGATATCGATCACGGCGGGATCAACGGTGACAACCGGGTGACCGCGATCAGACAGTGCAGCGGCGATGGCAGCGCCACTCTGCAGACTGATTTCACGTTCGGCTGAGTCGCCGCCAGCCAGCACGGCAATGCGTAGCGGATCAAGCGAAACGGGCTGCAGGCCTTCCATGGCTCATCCCTTGCGGCGTACCTGAATTTGCACTGTTCTGGTGTGCGACGATGAATCGTCTACCAGATCTGGATTTCCAGCTCCAGATCGACTCCGAATTGCTCGGCCACTTTGGAGCGGACGAGATCGATCAGTCGCAGCACGTCGTCGGACGTCGCTTCCGGGTGCGTGACAATGAAATTGGCATGCCGGTCGCTGATCTCAGCTCCACCGACGCGAGTGCTCTTCAACCCGGCCTGTTCAATTAATGCCCCGGCACTCAACCCGCGCGGGTTCTTGAAGATACAGCCAGCCGATTGCGACGCCAGTGGTTGTGTGGCCTTCTTCATGATCCACAGCTTGCGCATCCGCCGCGTGATCTCCTCGCCGTCGTCTTCGCTAAGTTGAAACTCGCCCTGCAAAACGACCAGCTCGTTAACGCTGCTTTCGCGATACGCGAACGACAATTCGTCCTCCGATCGAACGAAGCGGTCACCGGCCACCGTCAGTACCGTCACGCTGCAGACGTATTGGCCGATGTCACCGCTTTTTCCGCCGGCGTTGCCCTTCAGGGCGGCACCCACCGTGCCCGGAATTCCCGCCAGCGTCTCGAGTCCTGCCAGATTCGCTTTGACGGTTTCTGAGATCAGATTTGACAGCAGTGCTCCGGCGCCGGCACGTGCTTTCGTACCGTCGATCTCGATTTGGGCAAATGCGGGATCAGTCAATCGTACTACTGCGCCGCTAACGCCTTCGTCGCGGACCAGTACGTTGGAACCGCCGCCCAGCAGATGCACCGGGATTTCGAGCTGACTGCAGTAGGTGATGACTTCCTGCAGTTCATCAAAGCCGCGTGGCTGGACGATGAACTGCGTCAGCCCGCCGACCTTCATCCATGTGAGCGGGGCCAGCGGCTGGTCTGACTGTGTGATGTCAGGAAACGTGTCGAGCAAACTCATGCGGAATCCGATCAATATCGCCTGCGCCCAGCGTCAAACAGATGTCGCCCGGGCTGGCCGAATCCTGCATTGTTGCCAGGACGTGGTCAAGAGACTCCAGCAACCGCACGGTCTGCCCTGTGGCTTGCACCGCCCTCCCGAGTTTTTTCAGGCAGGCTGCGGCGTCCGACTGACTTTCTCTTGCCGCAAACACGGGAACCAGCAGGACCTGATCCGCGTCCCCGAAGCTGGTTGCGAAGTCGTCCAGTAGAGCTTCCGTGCGGGAAACCTGATGCGGCTGGAACACGACCAGAATACGTCGGTCCGGATATGTCTGCCGGACCGCGGCCAGGGTCGCCCTGATCGCCGTCGGATGGTGAGCGTAGTCGTCGATCAACGTGACACCGTCGCGCTCCGCGATGAACTCGAATCGCCGTCGCACACCGCGAAACAGGCTCAATGCCGATGCGATGGCCGCCGCGTCCGTTCCCACGGCGTGAGCCAACGCGATTGCCGCCAGTGCGTTCTCGACGTTGTGCCGACCTGGCACCGACAGAGCAGCGTCGCAGAAGTACTTGCCATTGTGACACACTTCGAAGTGACTTATTCCCGGTCGCAAATCGAGATCACGAACCAGCCAGTCCGCTGAATCACGGATGGAATACGTCTCGATCGCCAGGCGGGCGGGCAGCCTGTCACGCAGTGCCTTGGCCACATCACTTCGCAGCAGCAGTGCGCCGTTCGGATTCACGCGATGAGCAAATTCCTCGAACGCTTTGCGAGATTCATCGATCGTGGCGAAGCAATCGAAGTGATCAGGTTCAATGTTCAGGATCGCCGCGATTCGAGGTCTCACCGATAGAAAGTGCCTGCGGTATTCGCAAGCCTCAACGACCAGCAGATCTCCGCTTCCCGCCCATCCACTGCGTTCGTATTGAATGACCTCGCCACCAATCAGAGCCGAGGGATTCTGGCCGGATTCCCGCAGAATCGCCGCCACCATTGCCGTTGTCGTCGTTTTGCCGTGCGTGCCGGCAATAGCGATGCCTGTCCGCTCTGACATGAGTTGCGACAGCGCGTCCACGTAAGACAGCTCGGCAATGCCCCTCTCGCGGGCCGCTTGACGTTCGGGATTTGTGTCACGGATCGCAGGACTGAAGATCAGCACATCGACGGCCTCGGACACGTTGGCCGCCGTGTGTCCCTGGTGGACACGGCGCAGTCGTCCGTCATTTTTCCGCGGACGATTCGGAGCAAACTGCAGGTCCGAGCCCGTGAGCGTCCAGCCGGCATCACTCAGCAGCTCCGCCAGCGCTTTCATGCCCGAACCATGTGCGCCGACAAGGTGCGCAATTGGCGCGCGACCGAATCGCCGACGGGATCGGGATGCCGCTTCTGTAAGTGTCGAAACCGAGGACATGGGCTTCCGTGCCTGACGCTGCAAATCACAGGTTGCGTGAGAACTGAAGACGCGTTCTCCGCAGCGGACGGTACCGCTTATCCTCGGGACGTGGAAAGAGCGGTCACATGGCGTGTTACGACTGCTGAGCCGCCGCAAGTTTCGCCAGTCCGTCGCCGGTCGGAACACAGATAAAAAGAACACCGAGCATGCCATCGCCGGTGTTGCGGAACTCATGCTCGACGGACGGTGGCACATAGACCACATCCTGGGCCGCGACGGTATGTTCGGAATCGCCAATCAGTGCGGTTCCCGTTCCCTGTGTGACGACCACGATTTCCTCGGCGTCCGGATGCACGTGCAGTTCGGCGACGTGTCGGCCACCCGGAGGTATCAGCATGTGATGTACGAACTGAACGGTCTGCAGGCAGGTGCGCTCGGGAGACGTTTCATGCTCATACAGTCGCGTGACGCGTGCCGGCTTGTCGGCCCGGTTTTTCCACTCGCCGTGCTCATCGCGCACGCTGTATTCGATCACGCGGTGCGGATTGTTGAACAGCAGGCTCTGAATGACGTTGAAGGACTGAGTCGTCCAGTTTGCGACTGGCATTGTTAAGCATCCGTCCGAAGTTCTGGTGCCGCTCACGCAGACTTGCGTTCGCTCGAGGCAGCGGCCAGCGGCAGGCGGAGCGTGAATGTTGTTCCCTGTCCGACAACGCTTTCGACCCGCATGCGTCCATGATGGGCCTCGATGACGTCCCGGCAAAACGCCAATCCCAATCCGGTGCCGCCCTGCCCACGTTCGTCGGCATCCTTCGTTGTGTAGAACGCTTCGAAGATCTTCGGCAACCGATCCGCCGGGATGCCCGGTCCGGTGTCACGCAGAGAAATCTCGCCCATCGTTCCGTCTTCGCTGAGGCGGACGGTCAGGAACAGCCGACCGCCGTCGTCCATCGCCTGGCGGGCGTTCACGATCAGATTCATCACGACCTGCTGGAGATGCGACACGTTCACTTCGCACACGGGATTTCCCAGAATGTCCGTCTGCAGACGCACACGGTGCATCTGGAGGTCTTTTTCGACAAGGATCAGCACGTCGTTGACGGCCAGAGCCAAGTCCATTTCCTCGCGGCGGTCACCCTTTTGCCGAGCGTAAGCCAGCATGCCGTTCGTGATCTTCGCAGCCCGCTGTCCGGCCGAAAGGATTCGATTGAACGCCTTTTCGCGAGTGGCCGCGTCTTTGTGACGCAGCCCCATCTTCCCGTAGTTGATGACCGTCGTGAGGATGTTGTTGAACTCGTGCGTGATCGACGACGCGAGCTGGCCCACCGCGACCATCTTCTGAGAATGCAGAATCTGCTGCTGCAACTCCGCATTCTGCTGGCGGAGTTGTTTGACCTCTTGCTGCAGTTCGTCGTTCCGTGGCATGTGTGTTCCCGCAGTTGAGACAACCGGACGTTCCCGGGTTCGATATCGACCCTCTGTCTCGACAACTGCAGTGTCCGCTACGCCCGACCGTGGCAATCCGAAGATCCGGAACAGCAACGACTTCTTGAACAACCCACAGGAACTGCACGCGAAAGCTGCCTCTGTACCGGAAACGTAATCCCGTCAGACTACGCCGAGTTTGAGGGCCGTGTGGCGGCATACCGAACGCCAGCCACGAGACGCCCGGAAATTCGTGACCGCAGATTCCAGATAGACAATCCGGTTTTCCGGGGGCTTCGTCCCAAACGCGAAACGAATTACGACCAGGTCGAACAGATCCTCGGCGATATGCCTCCCTTGGCGCTCCGGCATGAAGAGTCGACCTAACGTTGACCAGATTCAGTGCCGACTTCTGTTCAACTCGGCACGATGGCTAGCAAGACCTTCCGGACTTGGGAACAGGTGCTCTATGAAAACCGTGTTTCGCAGCGTGTCACAGTTCATCCACGACGAATCCGGGCCCGCAGCCGTTGAGTACTGCTTCATGATCGGATTCATACTGCTGGTCTGCATTAGTGCGATCGGGAATCTGGGTGAGGCCACGCATGGCTACTACCTGAAAACGCTGGCCGTAATGCCGTAAGCCAATTGTAATAGACAACTTACGGGCTAATCGTCGTCGTCACCTTCCGGTGCCAGCGCATCGATCCGACGGCCGGCTCGAACCAGCGCGACCGCGAGCAGGGCCACCAGCACGCAGACGACACAACCAATCACAACCGGATTGTCGAAGACGTCTTTCAGCCTGAGCGGGACGCCGTCGCCAGCCGAATTATTCTGGACGGGTTCACCCAACGTGGCGTCCGCCGTCTCCTCGCCGGATTTCAGAACTGCCCGGATCGCTGCCACGTCGTAGCTGGGCGCTTCCGCGTCCTCGGAGCCATAGACCAACTGCATCCCGGCATTGGCGGAAGCCAGATACACCAGTTCGTGGACAGGTCCCTCGGCGGATACCGCGTCGAAGGTGACCGGTGGGCTGTCGCGGTCATCCACAACAAGTAGAGCGTTCTGTCGAGCGAGCATGGATGCGAGCCGAGATAGAATGCTTTGTTCAAGAAGCCCGGGATTTCCGGTTGACTTCCGCCTGCTGTGAGCTAACGGGGA
>Ga0302132_10000409_pt1 | contig 23913 bp, 13 predicted proteins | sample CB9_321_MG_FD_203113 | JGI IMG/M metagenome (GOLD analysis project Ga0302132, IMG submission 203113) | Marine microbial communities from Western Arctic Ocean, Canada - CB9_32.1 | ecosystem: Environmental > Aquatic > Marine > Oceanic | place: Canada: Western Arctic Ocean | collected 2017-09-19
CATTATGCTCCGCCAGATGTATCCTTTGCCAATGTCTGCGGATTGACCCCAAGCGTTCTTGCTGGGAGTGGTGCAATCGAAGAGTTGATGTCAACTTATGAATCAAGTTCACACGGCTTTTTCCTCGAGACCGATTACATGGATGACCTGCGTAGACCTGGTGCCGTATTGGGGCCAAAAACCGTGCCAAAGAGGACTAAACAATTGATAGAAGCAGGCTTGCCAGAGGAGATATTATGGAATACTCATCAGGATTTGGCAAACCGTATTTACGGTGAATAATTGGGGTCAGGTTCATGACCGAGAGGTTAGTCGTGAAGACCATGGCAGCACGTGGTGCCCTGATGGTTTTGCTATCATTGGTAATTGTTCCACTTCTTGGATTCCCGGTGTCAGGCGCAGGACCTATTCCTGGCGTAGTCCTCGATTGTGATGATATGAATCCCGAAATGATTGTTCATCCGGAGCAATTAGCCCCGGTTACGATTACCTGCACCATTGAGAATAACAGTTTATACAAGGAGGAAATAAAACTCGATTCGGAGATTCCAACCAATACTTTTGCCATCTCCCTCTCTCCTGCAGGACCCCATGACATCGATGCAGGAGATACTGCAACGGTAATGGTGACATTCGCGGGTAGTGCAAGAATGGATGCGGAAAGCATTGAGTTTGATTTGATGGCTACTGTTATCACCGTCACCGTCGGTGGCGATCCGATTAATATCCCATGGGAGGCAGCCGGGGCAACATCGAATAAAAGCGGTACTATCACCTCAATGGAATACCACAAAGCAGTACTCGATATGAATGATAAAAGCTCACGTGATATGGCGTCCGGTGAGGAGGAAATTCTTACCTTTTCATTATTGAATGATGGCAATGCCGACAACGACCAATTCGAAGTAGGAATTAATGAAGATGGCATCAATGCTCTCGAGAATGCTGGTTTTAAATTCGTCGGTGATCCCTTCGTAAGATTTACTCTGTCCAAAGGAAGTATGGTGAATAGCAATATCACTATCCTTGCTCCAGAGAGTGTCTCTGCGCCTATCACTATCGAAATCAAATTGGAGGCAAAGAGTCTGCTTGATTCAGATATGGAAAATGTCGAAAGCATCAGCCTGACCATCAAAGCCGACAAGTCATCAGGAGGTGTCGGTGGAATTAGCATTGAAGGTTTGAATTCTCTCAGCGATGATGACATCAAGATATATTCAGCATTTGGTGCTGGGATAGTAATCCTTCTGTTATTGGTAATCGTCATCAGCAAAATCACCAAGAAGGGCAATAAACACGAAAATAAGACCTATGCCGAAGACCCACCACTCGATGTGGTGAAGGATGTTGCTGTAAACAACGATATCGACTTTGATTTTGATGATTTAGACCTAGATGATGTCGATGCTGAATTAGCGGATTTAGACGACATCGATGAATTTGATTTCGAAGACCTTTGATGCAGTAAGGAAACTATAGCGCATCATCAACATCACTCGCGAATGTGGCATTGCGAACGATTGGCTACGGTAACAGTCAAAGGCTAGGTGTTGAGAGCAACACCTACCCATAGGGTAGGTTGGTAACCATGCTCGGACTTGAGGGTAAACATGCATTCGTATTTGGCGTAGCAAGTGAGGATAGTATCGCTTGGGCTATTTGCAAAAGTTTGGCTGAGGCGGGGGTTATACTTCACCTCGGGTTCCAGAAACGATTTATGAGCAGGGTGTTCCAACTCAAGGATCAATTGCCAGCGATTGCGGGTTTTTATCCACTAGATGTTGCAACCGATGCTGATACCAAATCATTTTTTGATGAATTCTCTAAAGCCAACCCCGGGATTAAAGCCGATATCATGATTCACGCTATCGGCTTTGCCCCACGCGAGTGTTTTGACCGGCCGATTTTGTTCGTCGATGATGACAAAATCAATACAGCGATGACGATTTCGGCAAATTCCCTACAACGTTGTTTGAAATATGCATTGCCATATCTTGCTCCTGGTTCTTCGACCATCACCCTCACCTATGCTGCCTCTACTAGATTTGTACCATCCTATGGAATAATGTCGATTGCAAAAGCCGCTCTTGAGTGCTGGACTCGTGAATTATCATGTCACGTCGGCCCAGAGGGTCATAGAGTGAATGCGATTTCCTCCGGGCCAATTAAAACGCTAGCGGCTTCTGGCATCCCTGGCTTCGACAAGATCCTTGAACACGTCAAAGCCAATGCACCTCTGCGTCGCAATGTCAGCCAAGATGATGTTGCTGGCACTGCACTATGGCTCGCTAGTTCGCTTTCTGCCGGTGTTACCGGGCAGTGCATCCATGTTGATGCTGGATATTCAATCACCATGGTGCCTTCGAGCATCATGGAGTGAGGAGGCAAGTAAATGGCTAATCCTGATACATCGGAATTAAAAGGAATTGAGCAAGGTCCTTTTGAGCCCATTGCGATTGTTGGTCTATCGTGTATTTTGCCTGATTCCCCTGATATCGAAACCTTTTGGCAGAATATCATCGATGCCAATGTTTCGATAAAAGAACTCCCCGAAGGCCGTTGGGACTTACAGGATTTCTTCGATGCCGAAGGAAAACCAGGTAGTGTAAAGGCTAACAAAACCTATTCTAAAATAGGTGCATTTGTCGAGGATTTTGAATTCGATTGGCGTCGATGGCGTCAACCTCCCGGCACTCTACCACAAATCGACGTCAGCCAATTGTGGGCGGTTGAGGCATCTGCTGCAGCGATAGAGCATGCGGGCTATGGCGAGGGTGGCAAGGAGTTGGACAGAGCTGCTACTGGGGTTGTTTTTGCCAATGCATTGGGCGGTGAGAATCGTGGCTTTACCACCCTACGAATCCACAGTGACCAAGCGGTGCGAATCGCATCGGAATACGGTATGACTGACCCCGAGGCATTCTTGCGAGAATGGAACAATGGTCTACCCAAGGTCGATGAGGACACGATGCCGGGTGAATTAGCGAATGTAGTAGCAGGTAGAGTTGCAAATCTCCTTGATTTACAGGGGCCTAATTATACCACGGATGCTGCTTGTGCATCCTCGATGGCAGCATTGGTAGATGCATGTCGTCAATTACAAGCACGCCAGGTCAAGATTGCGGTTTGCGGAGCGAGCGACCGAACAATGGAGCCTGCGACATATTCTAAGTTCAGTGCAATCGGCGCCCTCTCCCCTACTCATTCCACACCTTTCGATTCCCGAGCCGATGGATTCGTCATGGGGGAAGGTGCAGGAGTGATGATTCTCAAACGTCTCGGCGATGCTATTCGAGATGGGGATGAGATTTATGCGGTGGTTAGAGGAGTAGGAGCCAGTAGTGACGGACGTGGTAAAGGCATTACTGCGCCGAGTAAAAGAGGACAATTACAAGCGGTTTCCAGAGCATACTCCCAGGCGGGATTCCCTGCCTCTTCAGTAGAATTGATCGAGGCTCACGGCACATCGACCCGAGTCGGAGATGCTACCGAACTCGGTTCCCTCGGTGAGATTTTCACTGGGGTTTCACACGGAGAAAATGTTGCGGTAGGTTCTATCAAGAGCCAAATCGGTCATCTCAAAGCGGCAGCAGGAATAGCGGGTATGCTAAAGGCGATACTCGCATTACATCATAGAACGATTCCCCCCAGTGCCGGTTTTTCAACCCCCAACGAAACCGTCGATTGGACCACAAATCCATTCTTTGTGCCAACCGAAGCAAGGGATTGGCCTGAAACAGCCAGTGGGTCGCCAAGGAGGGCAGGGGTTTCTGCCTTCGGTTTTGGCGGTACCAACTTCCACGTAGCACTTGAGCGATTCGAAGGTGAATATCATTCACAACTCGCTGAGCGTTGGGATAATTCGCGCGAAGCGGCAATGACTTCCCTTGGGGTTTCGGAGTCAAGGCCTGCAGCACCTTCCTTCCCATCTATTTTAGACCCACATGCTAAGCCGAGTTTGAATCATGAACAACTGAAATCTATCGAAGGCGGATTGCTCCTCCTATCTGGGGCCGACATCGAAAGCATTGTCTCAGCACTTCAGTCAACCACTTTCAGTGGGACCAATTTCGATGAAGACCCAAAGGGGATTCGTCTTTCTCAAGCCCTTGCAGATTCAAGTAAAGATTTTGATGCAAATGCCAATATTCGTTTAGCATTGATAGCAACTTCATGGGCGGAATTTGAAAAGAGAAAAGCACTCGCCTTGAAGTCATTGGATGATGAGGCGAAGTGGGGATTCTTACAAGCCCAAGGGATATTGGTCAGTTCGGATTCACCACTACCAAATGGGTCGAAAATTGCCCATATGTATCCCGGTCAAGGCTCACAATATGTGGGCATGACTTTGGATTTACACATGAGATATAATGCGGTTCAAGAGGTATGGAAAGCAAGCGATCGCACAATGGATGAAGTATTGGATGGAGACTCACTTTCCGAATTCGTCTTACAAGATGTATCAGCAGAAGAGAGAAAGGCAGCCGAACTCAAATTGATGCAAACCGAGTATACTCAGCCGGCAATGTTGACCGCAGATCTGGCGATTGAGCAGACCTTGAACGATCATGGCTTGAAACCAGACATGGTTGCCGGCCACTCTCTAGGTGAATATGGCGCTTTGATGGCATCGGGTATTCTCGATATGGACGGAGCATTGCGCGCCGCTGCTGCTAGGGGCACAGAGATGGGCAATGTGGTGATAGAAGACACCGGGCTGATGGCTAGTGTAACCGCGCCCTATGAAAAGGTCAAGGAGATTATCGAAGCGACCGATGGTTATGTTATCGCCGCAAATAAAAACTCACCAAAGATGACGGTTATCGCCGGCGATAGTGCCGCAGTAAAGTCAGCGATGCAATCATTCGAAGGCTATGGCTTCCAATGCACACAATTGCCGACCTCTCACGCTTTTCATTCCCGTATTGTCGCACCGGCAAACGAACCCTTACGCAGATACTTAGAGGGACTTGATATTCGCTGGCCAAAGATTCCAATCACCGCCAATGTTGATGGAACATTTTACCCACACGAAGGCGTAGATTCCAAAGCCGCAATTCTAGAGAAATTAGCACCACAGATGGCATCTCCGGTTGAGTGGACTCGTCAAATCTTGACCATGTACGAGGCTGGTGCGAGAATCTTCGTCGAGGTTGGACCCAAGCGTGCCTTAACGGTATTTGCCAGCCAGATTCTTGATGATAAACCCCATCTTGCCGTAATGACAAATCACCCAAAACAAGGCGGTATCGCATCTTTGCTTTCAGCGATGGGTATGCTTGCACTCGCAGGTAAGCCGCCAACTTGGCCACAATCCGATTCAATGGTACTGACCGAGGCATTCCGGGCAGGGCCACTTGAGGCTCATAGATTCCAAGCGACAGATGCGCCTGCAGATCTTTCACAAAGAGCAAGACCGCTGCCTTCAACTGTAGCGTCGAGTGAGGCAGCCACTCCTCAAATCATCGTTTCATCCACAGCCCCACTCGATCCTGAAGTAGCGGCTCGACTTACAGTCGAGGATTATCTGGGCCAACGTCTAGCTGCGATTTGTGGTTATCCAGCAAGATTCTGTGGTGGCCAAGTCGATTTACGAAACGGATTGGGCCTAAGTGATTCTGATGTTTCGGCATTGGTCAAGCAAATCGCAGCAGAAGCGAGTGTCGATTCAGAAATCGATGGCAATGCAGCGATTACAGCAGGTGATCTTAGCCGGTGGATTAGTCGAGCTCCTAGTGATTGGTATGCAAAACCAAGCACAGCGGCAACAGGGCAGGTCGTGGTTTCATCGATGGCAAGTGCAATCGAGCAACGCCGAGCAGATCCCTTCGTCATCACCGGTATTTCATTGGGATTGCCAGGGGGGGAGAAGGTCTTCGACGAGGATGTTTTCGAGCGATTAGTAAGGGGAGAAACCTGTATTTCGGAAGTGACAGATGAGTATAAACAGCGCTTGTTGGACAAGAATATAGTTCGCTTAATCAAAGGAAGAGATGGTTCGGTAAATATGGATCAAGCCCGTGAATTCGGCGATATTCCTCAACTCGCTGGAGTGAAAAGTTCATTCGATTTAGCCGAGGAATTCGGGCTTGAGGCCAAAGTGGTTCAGGCGTGGGATATCACGACTCAACTCGCCTGTGCAGCAGGACTTTTAGCTCTCAAAGATGCAGGAATTCCTCTGACGCCGGTCGAACAAGTCGGTAAAGGTGGTCTGCGACTGATACGCTCTTGGCAAGTACCGTCGATATATCGTGACCGCACGGGAATCGTATTCGCTTCTTGCTTCCCAGGAATAGACCAGGCATTAGAGCACGCAAGAACTAATGGAGCCGACGAAAATGGCAATTTCGACCGCAGGTACCTATTCCAAGTATTGAATATGGGCCATAGCCAATTCGCGCAATACGTCGGTATTCGCGGGCCAAATAGCACGATTAATCTCGCCTGTGCCTCAACTACCGCAGCATTTGGCGTGGCCGAAGATTGGCTAGCAAACGATCGTTGTGACCGCGTTGTAATCATCTCTGGAGACGATGTTACTGGTGATTCACTATGGGAATGGATAGGAAGTGGATTCGCAGCCTCAGGAGCGGCAGCGACAGGAAATGTGATTGAAGAGACTGCTCTACCATTCGACAAGCGCCGCAATGGCTTGATTCTGGGTATGGGAGCAGCGGCTTTCGTAGTAGAGAGAAAGAGCGAGGCGGAAAAGAGAGGCGTTCAACCGATTTCCGAACTTCTTGGTACCTGCATTGCTAACTCAGCATTCCATGGTACAAGGTTGGATGTCGAACACGTTGCTGATACCTTTGCAGGTTTCATTACCGAGATGGAGGATAAATGGGCAATTGATCGTCACCAAATAGCTCCACAATCCGTCTTCTTCTCACACGAGACCTTCACTCCAGCACGAGGTGGTTCAGCCCAGGCAGAAGTGCGAGCGCTTCGTCAGGCATTTGGCGACTCAACCAATAAGATAATCATCGCCAATACCAAAGGATTTACCGGTCATCCGATGGGTGTAGGTATCGAAGATGCCTCGATGCTTTATGGCATTCTAACCGGTCGTATTCCACCGATTGCAAATCATCGTCAAGTCGATGATGAATTGGGTAATCTAAGATTATCCACAGGGGGAGATTATCCTGACATTCATTATGGTCTACGCTTTGCTGCAGGATTTGGCAGTCAAATCGCATTATCCATGGTTAGGAAAACTCCGATAATTGGCGAGCGTATCGACGGTGCGAAATTATTGGCCTGGAATAAATCCCTTGCTCAAACCGAGGCACTCGAATTGAGGGTAATGGACAATAAGTTGGTTGCCTTCATCGATGCTGAAAACAATCTACACGGCGGCCTTGGTGGTGAGGAATATCATGCTACTAGCAAGGTGAAAGCATCTCCAGTAGCCCCAGTAGCAGCCCCAGTAGCAGCCCCAGTAGTAGCACCGGTAGTAGAACTAATGCCAGTTGAACCTGCTGCCCCTCAACCGGTACCTGAACTGGAAACGGTAGTAGAAACTCCAACCGTACAAGATGCCGATGGAGACATGGTACAATCTGTAATCGATGTGGTGGTAAAACACACAGGATATCCCGCAGATTTCGTAGAATTAGACCAAGACCTCGAAGGTGAGTTGGGTATTGATACGGTCAAGCAAGCTGAGATAATGGCAGAAATACGAGATGTATTCAGTCTTCCAGTCGATGAAGATTTCATCCTTTCAGACCATCCCACCCTCAATCACATGATATCTTACATTCAGAAGATGACCGGCGGTGATAATTCCCCGCCAGTAACCACGGCATCAGTGGCTCCAACCGAAATAGTCGAAGAAAGTGAAATAGTCGAAGAAAAAGTCGAGTTAACCCAAGTAGCAATGGTAACGGACGCTGAAATTCAAAGTAAATTGGTAGCGGTTGTTGTCGAGCATACCGGCTACCCTGAAGATTTCATCGAGATGGATCAGGACCTCGAGGGGGAATTGGGTATCGACACTGTCAAGCAAGCCGAGATAATGGGTGATATCCGTGAGATTTTCTCCTTGCCGGTCGACGAGGATTTCGTTCTCTCCGATCATCCGACCTTGAATCATTTCGTCTCCTATATCGTCAAAATGACCGGAGGGGAAACCAGCGTAGATGAAATCGATATTCCGTTGGTAGAAACCAAAGCAGTGAAAACGACTCCAGTTGCATCAAGTAGCGCAATAAATCAAGCCTCAGCACCTGAAAGTTGCCGCAGATGGCAAGTCGAGGTCGAGGAGTGTGCTGGTGAGAGATTACCACTAAAAATCGAGGGTACGGTAGCGATTACCGATGATGGATGGGGCTTGGCCGATGCTATGGTTCCCTTACTCGAAGCAAAGGGTTTGGCGACTGTTAGAATCGGTTTTGAGCCCGGTGCAAAAGGCTTGACCGAGCAAAGTGAATCCGGATCTACGGTCTATCGCTTGGACCCATCGTCCTCAGATCAATTAGAACAACTATGTTCACAATTGAGTGGTGTTTCAGGATTAATTCATCTCGCACCATTACGTTTAGCGAGCGAAAAATGGTCAAATGAGAGTGGTTCATCCAATCAAATCACCCTCGCAGCCCATTCATTCTTCGGCTTACTCAAGGGATTGGATAGTCAATTATCCTCTGGAACAGGAGTTGTTGCTTCGGTTACTGCCCTCGATGGTCGTCATGGTAATCACGGCGAGAGATTCAACTCCTTGGCATGTGCTGCCAGTGGCATAACCAAATCCTACTCCTTTGAACAAGCGAATATTCGCTGCCGCGCATATGATCTACATCAGGAATTGATATTGGATTCCGAATCGACTGCCGCATTATTAGTCGACGATCTTTTCACTCTTGGCGGTGAAGTTGAGATAGGTATCGATAAGAATAGGCAGCGCTGGACCCTCGTTTGCTTTGCCGAGGATTTGCTAGAGAAGCGCAAGCCATTGTCCAACGCCGAATTATGGTTGGTATCAGGAGGCGGTTCAGGGGTTACGGCATCTTCGATAATCGCTTTATCAGAAGCAAGTCCGAACGTCGGTGCGATTTTCCTCTTATTGGGACGCTCAACATTATTGGCCGAGACCAAAGATTGGCTAGATTATGATGACGATAGGTTACAGTTGGAAAAGATGGCTCTCAGAGAACGGATGACTGCGGCCCGTGACCCCGGGAAAATCACCATGGTGGAGTGGAATAAAGAGTGGCAGAATTACACTCGTTCCTTGGATATCAGGCGCACGATTCAATCTATTGAATTAGCGGGTAATAAGGCGGAATATCATAGCGCAGATGTGACGGATGTCGACTCGATAAAATCAGCAATCGATAATAGAAGTGTCACCGGAATCGTGCACGGCGCCGGCTTGGAAGATTCAAAATTGGTCGCCGATAAGTCATGGGAAATATTCGACCGAGTCGTTCGGGTGAAGATAGATGGATGGCGTGCTTTAATCAGCGCTGCTGGTGATCACGTGCGTTTTGCCTGTGCATTCACCAGTGTAGCCGGTCGTTTCGGTAATGGCGGTCAGACCGATTATGCAGCAGCTAATAGCGTCCTCGATGCCGAGATGGCACGACTTAGTGCTAAAGGCGGTATGCGTGCTGTGGCAATCGCTTGGACTGGATGGCGCGATGTCGGCATGGCAACTCGAGGTTCAATTGAAGCGATTTTTGCGGCAGCAGGTATCGATACTCTCAGTGTTGAGCAAGGGGTTGAGATATTTGTTGACGAGGTATTATCTGGCGGTAAGCGCAGAGTTCTGGGTTGTGGTAGTCTCGGATTGATGGATAGATATTCTACTTTTAGAGAAGCACCGTTATTATTGCCGGGGGAAATGGCAGTAGCGATTGCCGATCCCCGTCGTTTCCCATTCATCGATAAAATACTCTCATTGCAAGTGGGTAAATCTTTGATTAGTCAAACCACACTTTCGGTCGCCGATCACCCCTTCCTTGCCGATCACGCAATAGAAGGGGTCCCCTATCATCCTGGGGTAATGGCACTAGAGATGTTTTCTGAAAATTCTCTGCTGCTTTGTCCCAATACCTGTTTAGCTGGATTTGAGGAAGTCAAATTCGGTTTACCGATCAAGTTACTCAAAGGAGCGATGACCATTCGTAGCGAGGTAGAAGTCCTCTCTAGTTCACAGGATATAACCCGGGTTTCTTGTCGTATAGTCAGTGATTTGGTAAATTCCAAAGGTGAGGTTTTCGGTGAGCCGCGAGTTCATCATCAGGGCATCGTCCGTCTTGCTGAGCGCAAGGGCGACCTAACCGCATTCTTGCAATCAGAGATAGATGGAATACCTGCAATCGGTATCCCAGCCGATGGCGAGATTCTTCATCATCCAAGTTTTATCTATCTGAGATACTTCCACGGCCCGAGGTTCCAAAGTCATGGTGGTATATTGCGCGGGATTGGAGATTCCACCAATCCCGGAGTCGATGGTTTCGCTTTGATGCGCCATCAATTACCAGCCAGCGATCAATTTGCGATCGAGGTTGAGGGTGAAGAGGTCCTGCTCGATTGCTTACCAATGCTAATCGAAGCAGGATTCCAAAATGCCGGCTTGGTAGCGATGGAGAGTGAGGGGACATCAAGCCTACCGATAGGCATCGAATGGTCGACATTCTTACGAGTACCAGATCAGGGTGAAAGATTGCGCTTACGTAGCGTTTTGAGTGGCAAGGAAGAGGGTGGAATAACCGTTCATGATGTGGTTGTTGTTGGTGATGACCATGCACCGGTAATCGCCCTCAAGGGTTTGCGACTCAAAGCGATGGCCCCGGTACCAGAAGAACAGAAGTTCTCTCTTGAGAGGTGAGATCATGCAGGAAATACCTTCGCCAGAAGGTCCAAGAATGCTTTTGCTCAGGTGCCCACTCGATAAACGCCAGTCGATATTTACCGAGGATTTAGGTCGAGCCAGTGAAAAGAGAATCATAGATCACAGTTCTGGGCGTTGGTTATTGGAACAGGCCTTGATTCGTTGGGGTATTTCAGACATATCGCAAATCGAGATTCGACGTGACGAGAATCGAGCACCATATCTTAGTTGGATTCCGGGTTGTTGGCGCAATGAGCCGTTACCAAGTATCAGTATTGCCCATTGTCAAAGTGCGGCGGTAGTCGCTTTGATAGAATCTCCTTATTGGTTAGGGATAGATGCTGAATTAGCGAATAGAGGAATAGCAGAAAATGCATTTGATATGATGGCCAAAGGTGAGGAACTTGCTCGGTTAAGAGAAAACCCGCGTTTAGCAATCGAGATGTGGACTGCCAAAGAAGCGATTCAGAAGGCACATCATCTCGGAATGAATCTCAATCCCCGCGATATCAAAATCGACAAGCCAGAAATCGAGTTGCATCGGTTTATCGACGGCGATCTACAAATCGCTCTCGCTTGGAGAAAAGCAGGAGCACTACGGAGAAGCGCCGAAGATGACTTGTTGGATGCAACTCGCAAGGTAATTGAATCAGGTCAGGATTTTACGGTTGGTTGTCAGCACTGATCAAAAGAGCAAACTCACCGGCCATACCGCAGTTTCCTTCCACTGTTCGATGCCAAAGGCAACGCCCAATAATTCTAGAATCACATAATTCCAAACCAAGTAAATTCCTATTAGCATCGTGAATGAAAAAATTGAGGTATTGATTACTCGTTGACGTTCACGCTTGACATCGTCAAGCGTACATATCCCTTCAGCTCGAAAGAATCTGTATAGGCCATAGGCCATGAAAATAGCGGTAGCAAGAAAGAGCCACCAGCGAAAAGAACTCCAATAAAGGGAATCGGAAAGGGCTGCTGCATAGGATGCAGAAGCAAGTCCAAACATCACCAGGACGACTGAAGGAAAGCAGCACATGCTCGCTAAAAGTGCTGAGGAGTAAATCCATCCCCAAGGGCCTCTCCTCTCATCCATTGCTATGATGGGTGAGCCCAAGTCTTTTGAATGCTCTCCTGAATTATTCAAAAGTCGCCTTCGACACGAGGTGCAAGGAAATATTCTACCTTACCTGCACCGTCATCGAATTCAAAGGTTAATCGTAGAGGTAGATTTTCACCAAATTGTAGAGTTACATCGCCAAGTGGGCCAAAAACCTTGGCAAGTGGCACTAGGTAGGTCAGGCTGTATTGTGAGCGAGTCGATCCTTCACAGGTGATAGAAGTCAAATCCGCCTTGTCATAGCTAACGATTACAGCGTCGGTAGTTCCTGAGACACTAACTACAAATTTATCTTGATCTGCAGCTAGATTGACCAAATCTCCGACCAGCATTGCTGCACGGAATGATTGGCCGAGGTCAACTCCAGATATCTTAACCTCACAAGGGAGGTTGAGCGTGGGTAGGTTTGGAGGATTTAGGGTCGAGTTATCCAAGGGCCGGATATTGCGGGCGATGCGACCTATATTCATGGTCACATCTCCGGTTTCATCGCTATAGTTGAATTGGACTAAGTCTCCAGCACCAGCTAGGCCTACCATTTCGCGTAATTTTTTCATTTCAAGACCGAGTTCGACCTCGTCGACATTCCAGGTGTCAAATGCCGCAGAGTCAACCTCCATCTGTATCATGGCGACGTGCGACGGGTCGACGACTCGAATCTCAAGGCCGTTTTCCTTGAAATCTAGGCGTGCTTCCTCTACCACGACATTTATTGTTTCGACGATAGTCTTCATCAGGTCTTGACGGGCTGTGACGTTCAACATTGGCGCATCCCTACACTTAACGGGCCTACTCGACGGCTTATGAACTTGAAGCGAATACCAGAGTTTTGACCGCGAAAGAGCGGGCTTGCAGTTCTCCGCAGTGGTTTTGAAGGCAAATGCACTGCCGCTGCCATGGGCGAGGTTCCACCACTGCTGAAAGAGGATGGCGAGGTTTTCAAAATCGCGGTTCTTATTCCTTCGATTAACAATGCTGATGAACTTGATATCGTTCTTTCAAGACTGGATAAACAGACCTATCCTCACTTTGAAGTGGTTATTTCCGATTCCAAATCTAAAGATCATACAAAGGAAGTATCCCTCAAACACGGTGCGACCTGGATTGATGACCCTAGCCGTAATCGTGCAGATGCTTGCAATTTTGCTTTGAGGCAAATGGACCATGATCTGGTTCTATTCACCGATGACGACACAATCCCTCCTCTGGATTGGGTTGAAAAGTTGGTCCGTTGGTTCAAAGACCCAGAAGTCGGGGCGGTTGGAGGGCCTAATTTTGCTCCTGATGAAGACCCATGGGGCGCAAAATGCGCTGATGTTGCCTTCTGTACCCGCTTCATGACAGCGGGAACACGCTATGGTGCTAAACCTAAGGGAATATTGGTACCTATCACTCATAACCCGGGGGTTAACTGTGCTCATAGAATGGCCAATCTTCGTCAAGTTGACTTCTTCGAGCCAGGATGTATCGGTGCCGAGGATGTAGTACTCGATGCCAAAATACAACTTGCTGGGCATAAATTATTCATCGACCCATCCAATGTAATGCCTCACCGTCGCCGCCGCCCTTTCATTCCATACATGAAACAAATGCGTAATTACGGTTATACTCGCATGGTTGCCAATAAGCGCTGGCCACAAATATCAACTTGGTCACATACTGCCATCGGCATGTTCCCTCCTCTGGTCGTTTTATCGATGATTTCATTGATTGTAGGATTGGTTGCAACCGGCGGGGATTTATTCCCTCCATTTGGCCTTGAGAGACTAGCCATTCACATACCTTTGACTTTCGTTGCATTGCACGTGAGCATCTCATGGTTGGGTGCAGCCATTGGCACTAGCCCTCATCGGTCTCTATCGACGGTATTCGTGGCTCCATTATTCGTTTTCTTGGCCCAATGGGCCTATGGACAAGGCGTAATCAAAGCATGGCGCGAGATAGCCAAGACCGGCGGCAGTGCAGGAGTAGGTTCTCAAATCGACGACCGAGAGCGTACCGCGTAATAACTCTGAAGTGTAGAAGGTGATGGTCACGTTTCGTGGCGACGAGTATTGCAGAGGTAACCGCTACTCCTCCGGGTAAGTCCGAAGAGGAGGAAATTTGGGGGGTTATTCGCACATGGTTGGGTATTATCCGCATCGTTGTCTTCTTTGCAATCATCTTAATCACCGAGATGTTTGCCGAATATCTATTCAAGGGCTGGTCGGTTGGAATATGGGTATTGATAATTGGTATCCCGTTATTTTTGGTTATTTCAGTGGTATTGATCGCCGGTGATAAAAAACTCGCGCCTGATGCGGATCAGAAAAGAATAGCAGAAACCAGAGATTTGCAAGAACGCTTTGAGCAAAAAGCGGTAATGCGACCTATTCGTAAGCGCTTGTGATCACTTACGGTTGATATATCCCGATACCCAAGCATCTTCTGCTTTGGTCGGCATTCCTCTCGGCAGTGATTCATCTTCGCTATTATTTCTCTTTGCCACAACTAATAGTGCGACGAGGAGAATCACACAAATTGCAGCCAATGCATAAATCATGGTCGAATTATCTTCACTCGCGGAAATCTGGTCATCATTCACTTTATCAGAGTTACCTGTAGCAGGGCTTGCATCTTCCTTGACCAAGCAAGTTGAACATAGTGAGATACTGAATTCGACATCATTACCCGACATATCGGTTATGGTAAATTCGAGGGCTACTTGTGAGGAGGTATTTGTCAAAGAAAAGACGAATGAGCCGGTATTGCTAGTGATGTTTACACTGTTGACTACGGTGTCTTCTGCGACGATATAACTCAGGGTAGAGATATTTTCATCAGCAGAGAAGGCGATGGTATAGGCGCCTTCGGCAAGGCCGGTAATCTCTGCAACTTCAGCACCTGAAAACCATCGACTACCCGCATGAGAACCTGTTGAATCGGTTAGGGTCATGTGTATTTCTGGACCGCGTTGATCTTCGACTACCACATTGCTGGTAGTCCGTCCCTCGATCGCAATTTCATTACCAGCGACATCGATACCACCGATGGCATAGACCACGGCGGTTTCTGTGCTAACGCCTTGCATGGCTGCGATGTAGATCACGTGGCTAGTGCTAGCACCGGAATTGGATATCTCGCCTACCTTGGACCAACGGCTTTCATCATTGAGCGCAGTAGCATCGGTGTAGAGACTTTGGTAGATATGCCATATCGCACCTGTTTCTGCGTCAACCCCATTCCAAGTCACTCTAGTGGTCGCATTACCTGCTTGATATTGTGCATTCAAGAGTGCAGGTGCGTTTGGTGCAGCGAGGTCTTCGCTGATGACATTCATCCAAGCATTCTTGATTGGCGATATCTCATCTTGATGGAAACTCAAATTGTGGGTGCCAAAGGAAGCGCTGACGGTAATCGCGTACCAAGCATCCTCAGATTGTCCGATTGTTGCATTGTAGGCGAATGATTCAACCCCGGCATCGATGATTGCTAATTCGCTCATATTGGCAAGCATTGTCGTGTCGATTACCGAAGTGGTTGACCTCCAAATATGATAGTTCGCTTCGGGGTGGTTTGAAAGGTCACTCCAAGTCAAGGTGGTAACCCCTTGCGCATAAGCCACCACTAGGTCGGTGACAATATTTTCATCGGTTGAAATTCTCTGTTCATCAACACTTGTTGCAGGAGCACTACTCAGTTCGCTTTGGGCGTTACCGAACTCATCAACAGCGCTGACCAAATAGTAAAAAATCCCTTTGGTTCCGGTTGTAACCGTATGATTGTAGTGGGTATCAGAACCAGATAATAGTGCGATTCCTTCGACACCATCACTTGATATATCGTCGATTAGCGCAGGTGCTCGCCACACCATAAGTGTATGATTTTCATCTTCGACCACCGCACCGCTCCAGTTGAGAGCGGTGATTTGGGTCGCTTCGTCAAAAGTCGCTTGGAGGATACCGGTAATGCTTGAGCCGATATTATCCTCGCTGATATTTTCACTCAAGGTATTACCTGAAAGGAATCTGACATCGCTCTGGGCGCCATCAGTTCTCATGTGAAGAACCGAGTAACGTATGTCGCGATCGACGGCGGCACTGTGAACCACATCATAACTCGAAGTTCCTGCAGTTATGCCTGAGGCAACTGCGGATTTACTCAGGGAAGCCCAAGTGCTGTAGTTTGCTGGTTCTGTATGACTCCATATCGAAGTGGAATATTGATTAGAAACCGATGGGTCGACGACGGTGATATCAACCCAAGACAATGCAGTAGTCGCGTTTTCAACATCGTACGTTGCCTGTAATCCATAAGGCGAGGTTATTTTTGAGCCGACCTCTAATACCGGTACTTCGATGGTAGAATTTCCAATCGAGAGATTATCGCTGATACTACCATTGTTCAAAGTAGTGATTATCCCATAGTAATAGTGACCGTTTTCTCCAGCGGGAATCATCCAGTTAATCGAGTGAGGTTTGCTCTTGCAGCTACTCCAGGTATCGGTATCTTCACAGGCACGGATCTCATTTTCAACAAGTTGGGCCTGCAGGTAATTGCTCGATGAAACCGGTTCATCCGAGCGATATACACTGTAATTAGCCGCTTGTAAATCCTCGATTAGACTGGCGTCGACAGTTTCGATATTACGCCAAGAAATAGTGACGGTCTCATTGGCGTTTACCACCGCAGTAATCCCTCTTGCCTCAAGGGTCCAATCGTCTTCTTCCTCGGCTTGAACCGTGGGAATTAGTGGTAGTAGAAGTAGTGTAATCAGCATCATCGAGACGAGGTTATTGCGCATCTTACTCACTATCCCCGCCCTGTAGTGGCCAGTATATGGCCATTCTCCATCCCTCTTTGCAACCCAAACCGTCATCAATAGTGAAGTCCACGCTAGAGCATGCTTCATGACATCGTCCACGACCTCGACCCTGAGGAAAGATATCGCTACGGCCAATTATTGGCTTATTTAGCCAGTGCTGACCGCAATGTTACCCGCGAGGAGATGTCGTTTTTCGAGCAGAGATTGGGTGCTACCCTACTCTCACCACAACGACGAGAACAATTGCGCCAGTGCCTCAATGTTGATATCGATTTGACCGGTCTACTTGGTGGAATGCAGTCAAAAACCATCAAATTAGCACTGCGTGATGCGGCGATGATGACCCTAGCTGACCGCCATATCGACGATGACGAAAAGAGTATTCTCCTCAGTGTTGGCGGTGTTGCTGGACTTGGTGAAAAAGAGGTGGATCAACTTATTGCTTGGGTCATCAAGGGTTATCATTGGATGCAAGAAGGTTATGACCAATTAGGCTTGTGAGGGATTAGATGAGCCATTGTCGTGGGCTTGCAATTGCTATCGCAATCCTGATTCTGATATCGGGATGCTTGTCCGAACAAGGTGTTTTTGATGAAGGTGTGAACTCCACTCAAGAGGATAATAATGTTGAGATCTGGCATTCATTCGCAAGCGGTAGTACTGAAGAACGCACATTTCTTACTGCGATAGAGCAATTCGAGGCAGCAAATCCACACATCATCGTCGAGGTGACCATGGTTCCATTTGCTAATGCTGACCAATTATTCATGACCGCAGCTCAAGGCGGTGAAGCACCAGACCTGATTCGCTTATCGAGTGATCAATTGGGGAAAATAGGTGAGGTGCGGGTCGATGGTTATCCTCTGCTTGAGGATTTGCGCAATCACTTAACCCCGATTGAGATGGCGTCTTTTGAGAGTCGTGCCTTATCGGCAATGCGTTATGATTCAGCTCTTTATGGCATTCCTGCGAGTCAGGATTGTCTTTCTTTAATTTACAATAAAGCATTATTTACTGCAGCAGGGGTTGATTACCCCGATGAAAATTGGACTACAGATGACATGTTAAACGCGGCCAAGGAACTCACCCAAGGTGATGTTCAAGGCATGGCATTACCGGTAAAGGTTGCATATTGGTGGTTCGGATTCCAAACCGGTTTCGGTGGTCAATTATTTGATGAAAATGGCATACCCACTTTGAATTCAAACGGTTCTGCACAAGCGATGGATTGGATTCTCGACTTGGAAAAAGTGCATGGTGTGGTTGCTACTGGAATTCAAATTGAATCGATGAAAACCCAATTCCAAGAAGGAAAGGCAGCGATGATAATCGACGGTCCTTGGAATTGGGCAACTTATGAAACCAGCCGAATCGACCTCGGTCAAAGCCTACTGCCAATAGTTGATTCGACCGGATTACGTATGTCGCCATTGGTGACCTACAAGGGTTGGTCGTTGAGCAAGCACAGTAACTCCAAGGTGGCAGCGACTGAATTGGCACTGTGGTTATCATCGCCTTCGGTGCAGAAACAATTCGCTCTCGATACCTTCACCATGCCGACCTCAATTGAATTATCAAATGATGTCGATATCAGTGCAAACCCAGTGATCAGCGGCTTTCTCAACCAAGCAGAAGTAGGAACACCGGCGCCGACCAGCAAGGGAATGTCTCTGGTTTATGGTCCGCTTTCAACCGCCTTTGAGCAGGTTTACAGCGACCTATCGGATTCGCAGACATCTCTTAGTGCGGCTAATCAGGAATTGAAGGAATTGATGGGGCTTGGCTGATGCGTTGGCTAGTGGTAATCCTCGGTTTTGCGCTATTGAGTAGCATGGTAAGTGCATCTTCTGTCGATATTGAATTCTCTTCGTATCGGCAGATAAAAGTTGATACTGAGGTGGTTGAAAACGCCTCTTCTTACGCTATTTATTATTCGACAAGTCCGTTTAATCAAAGTTCTCAAGCAACTCTACACACACTGATTTCTCAAGGTGATACCACTGGCCTTAACAGGGGGATAGAAGGCGATAATTTACAGGAATGTTGGAGTGATAGCTTAACTATTCATCGAACCGATTCGGGTCAAGCGTTGATTGATGAACAGGCGAGCACCTGGTCGTGCGCATTGAGTGGCATGGTTCCTGGCGAAGAATATTGGTTTGCAGTAGTCGCTTTGGCTGCAAATGACTCAGCGTTTGAGCCATTGACGACTTTTAGTGCTACCAGCACAATCGCTGATGAGGTCCCCCCGGCCAGAGATACCTCTCCGATTCTTTTTGCCATTGGCTCAATCGTCCTTTCATTGATAGCCCTGTTGGGTTTTCTGCGTTGGAAGGATGCTCAAGATGGGAAAACCAATTCTCGTCTTGCTCATTTTTACATCGCTCCAGCCATGCTTGCACTTGCTGTGCTCACCTTCTATCCGGTGATGTATGGATTCTGGCTTTCATTCACCGATGCCGACCAGACTCATCTTGGCGAACAAGCATGGGTCGGCATCGCTAATTTCGTTACGGTTTTGACATCGACAGGATTTTTGCGGGTGACCGGTTTCACTTTGGTCTGGACCATCGTCAATGTTACCGCTCACGTTGGCCTCGGACTTTTACTCGCTATGGTTCTGCAAAACCCACGTATCAAAGGCCGAGTCGCCTATCGAGTGGCATTGCTTTTGCCTTGGGCAATTCCCTCCTATATTTCGGTGCTAGTATGGAAGGGCATGTTCCAGCCCGATGGATTGGTAAATGATATTCTCGGCACAGATCTCAATCTTCTCAGCGATGCATCCGGTGCAAAAACGGTGGTCATTCTGGTTAATATTTGGTTGGGGGTGCCTTTCATGATGATGTCGTTAAGTGGTTCACTACAGGCTCTACCCTCTGATATGTATGAGGCAGCAGAAGTGGACGGAGTCAGCCCCTGGGAGCAATTTCGATATCTTACCCTACCCAATCTAAAGAGTACTCTCATCCCTCTTTCCCTATTGGGGTTCATTTGGACTTTCAATATGTTCAACGTCATCTACCTGATGACAGATGGTGGGCCAAACCTGTGGTTTGGCGAGCCAGGAGCAACCGATATCCTCATCACTTACGTTTATGATGTGGCTTTCAGAGATGGAGCATACGGCGTAGCCGCTGCTTGGTCGGTGGTAATTTTCATGATGCTGGTGGCTTTCTCATGGTTCTACATGAAGAAAACCGGAGCGACGGAGGCTAATGTATGAATGAGAAAGAGGCTTTCATTGCCTGGTATACTCCGGCTGAGATGCTGACCTTGCGCGCATGGTTGATTGTAGCAGCGGTCATCAATTTTCTTCTGACTGGCATCGATCTTCTCCGTGACGATGCATTAGCTGCGCAGATTACTATGCTCGGCACATTTTTACTGCTATTATTGCGTTTGATGTTACCAAATGGTGAGGCTCGACGGCGTGATATTGGCATGGTTATCGCGGGGGTAATCCTTGCTTGTGGACTGATTAATCTGCTCTCTTCACCGCTATCCATATTCGATATTTGGTTGAGGTCGTGGATGATTATTCCAGCAGCTATCGCATTGCTCTGGCTCTCCTCGGCTCGGGTTTCACAATGGGATTCGGGACGGATTAATGTTGGTGCAGCCGAAGCGGGTTTGGCCAGAAACCGTCTGATGTTAGCACGATATTCACGCATCGGCGCTCATTCTATTCTCCTTCATGCGGTCGTTCTAGTTTTGATTCCTGTGTTGTGGATTATCGATGTGGCAATCTCTCCAGGCAATGCCCTTGGCGGTGCACTTGGCGATGCCTTTACCGGTGAACATTTCAGCAAAATCCTCAGCAGTGAGTCTTTTTGGTTGTGGTTACGTAACTCGCTTATCGTCAGTATTGGCACAACCATCTTTGGACTTGTCATTGCGGTCCCAGCCGGTTATGCATTCAGTCGTTGGCGTTTCCGTGGCCGTGATCAAGCGATGTTTTCCTTCCTCTTGGTACAGATGTTTCCGGGAGTGATAATCCTCGTACCATATTTCCTCGTGATGAAAAGCCTCGGCCTGCTCAATTCAAATCTCGGACTGATTTTGGCTTATTCGGTGACCGCTCTACCACTCTGCGTCTGGATGCTCAAAGGATTCTTCGATACAATACCACGTGAACTCGAAGAAGCGGCCTTGCTCGACGGCTGTAATCAAGCTCAAGTATTCACTAAGGTTGTCTTACCGCTTTCACTACCGGCAGTAGCGGTTACAGCACTCTTTTCCTTCCTTGCTGCATGGAATGAATTCCTGCTGGCGCTGACCTTCAATACCTCGAATGATATGTACACCTTACCGGTCGGTCTCGCTTCGCTCATCTCTTCTACCGGTCAAGCATGGGGTGATTTTGCCGCCGCTAGTCTCTTGGTAAGTCTACCCGTGGTATTCCTATTTATCGTATTCCAAAAATTCTTGATTCAAGGATTGAGTGCTGGTGGAGTAAAAGGGTGATAACATGGTAAAAGTAGATTTTTCAGGAGTATCAAAGAGATATGAAGATGGAACCGAAGCGGTAACCGCCTTGAATCTCGATATCAAAGACGGTGAATTTTTAGTTCTGCTCGGTCCTTCTGGTTGTGGCAAATCCACCACTTTGCGCATGTTAGCTGGATTAGAGGATATCAGCGATGGTGAAATTCTCTTTGACGGTGTCCGTATCAATCATCTACCTCCTGGAGCGAGGGGTTTAGGTATGGTTTTCCAATCATACGCACTATATCCTCATATGACCGTGGCTGAGAACATCTCTTTTGGTTTAAGGATGGGTAAGGGCGAAGAAAAACTCAGTGATGATGAGATAATTCAAAAGGTCCATTCAGCGGCAAAGATGCTTGATCTGGTCGATGAATTGGATAAAAAACCCAAGGACATCTCTGGTGGTCAAAGGCAGAGAGTCGCTTTGGGCCGGGCTTTGGTGCGCCAGCCAAAACTACTCTTGCTCGACGAACCGTTATCAAATCTCGATGCTGAATTACGCCACCATATGCGCAGTGAAATCCGTAGATTACACGATCAGATGGGAACTACAACCGTCTATGTAACCCATGATCAAATCGAGGCAATGACCCTTGCCGACCGGGTAGCTATTTTTGACAAGGGAGTTCTACAACAACATGCGCCACCACTTGAGGCCTACAATAATCCGGCCAATGATTTCGTAAAATCCTTCCTCTGCCGCCATATCGACGATATAGTAGACACCGCAAATTCGATTTTCAAGGAGAGATGAATCTGAGGCTACGGGTTATTCTGGTACTAACGCTCTTTCTCGGAGCGTTAGCTCTACCTCTGACCTCACCCGAGGGCAGATCGGGTCAGCCTCAATGGGATGGCTATCTCAAGGATACAATGACTCATTTCACTCTTCCAGTGGATTCACTCAACTCAACGCCATCTTCTGTTCAACTGGCTGGTGAATGGGATTGGGATAATCATACCAATATGACCTATCATGCTGAGAATGAGACTTGGGCTCTAACCCTCGACCTTGAAGGAGGTCTGTATTGTTACAAGTTTATCATTGACGATGAGTGGATATTTGATCCGCTCAACAATTATCGAGGATATTGTGGAGATATTGAGAATAGTGTAATCAGAGTTTCAGACCAATTAGAGAGTGAATATATCGTAACCTGGACTGATGGTTTACCCACGCGTGTCGATGTTTTCCGGTCCCCTGGGACTGCTCCGGAAAGACGTGTAGTAATGCCTGAAGGAGTAGCTGAATGGAATAACAATGGGTGGGATGTCGATGTCTCATCTCTTTCTGAAGGTCGTCATACCTTGAGATTTCAACTCGAAGATTGGAACCGCGATTTGGTGATTCCGATTTGGATTGGTGCGCAGGCAAATTTCACATGGCAGGATGCAACTATTGAGATGATTATTACCGACCGTTTTGTCAACGGCAATATCAGCAATGACCCCGCACCTCTTGCCGGTGCGTCCCAAGGTGCGGATTGGCTTGGTGGCGACCTTGCCGGCATCACGCAGATAATCGAGCAGGGGTATTTTTCTGACCTCGGCATCAATGCTCTATGGCTCAGCCCTCTCAATACCGCGGCAAATGGCACCGGCATCGCTGGCGATGGTGTTCATGAGGTTTCAGCCTACCACGGCTATTGGCCAATCGAGCCGCGTCAAGTAGACCCTAGACTCGGCACCGAGGTTGAGTTGCACGAGATGATTGCTGCTGCTCACGATGCAGGAATTCGCGTCATGATGGACCTGGTAGTCAATCACGTCCATGAGGACCACCCCTATTTCGATGCGAACCCTGATTGGTTCAACAGTGGCTGTCTATGTGGTAGTGATAGTTGCGATTGGACCGAGCGCCGGCTCGATTGTCAATTCGCCACCTACATGCCGGATATCAATTGGAAGAATCGTAACGCCAGCGAACAGATGATAGAAGATGCATTGTGGTGGATCGATACCTTCGAATTCGATGGTGCTCGCATCGATGCCGTCAAGCACGTCGATGACCTAGCAATCACCAATCTCGCTATTCGTATCAACGAGAGATTTGAGCATGGAGATTTCGACTTCTATCTCAAAGGAGAGACCGCGATGGGTTGGTCTGGAGATGATTTAGCAGACAATGCTGAGCAATACAACACCATCAATCGCTATATTGGTGAGGATGGTCTCGATGGTCAAGCAGATTTCGTACTCTATCATGCTGTGGCAAACAATGTTTTTGTCGATGAGGTCAAAGATTACCAGCATCTCGATTATTGGACTGCACGTTCACAAGATCAATACGTCGAAGGAGCGATAATGGTACCATATGTCGGCAGTCACGACGTATCACGTTTCATTTCAAGAGCTGATGACGGTACTGCCGACGAGAACAATCAATGGGCCGAGCAAGGCCTCCCTGGACAGCCGGGCAATAACGCACCATACGATGCAGCCGTCCAAGCCTATACCTGGCTGCTGACGACTCCTGGAGCAGCACTTATCTACCAAGGAGACGAGTATGGTGAATTCGGTGGAGCCGACCCTGATAATCGTCACATGTGGCGTAATTCCTCTCAATGGAATGGTCGAGAGAGTGGACTTTTCGAGCACATTTCTTCGCTGGCAAAACTGCGTCTCGAGTCCGAACCTTTACGCCGTGGTGAATATATT
>Ga0302132_10000418_pt1 | contig 23609 bp, 22 predicted proteins | sample CB9_321_MG_FD_203113 | JGI IMG/M metagenome (GOLD analysis project Ga0302132, IMG submission 203113) | Marine microbial communities from Western Arctic Ocean, Canada - CB9_32.1 | ecosystem: Environmental > Aquatic > Marine > Oceanic | place: Canada: Western Arctic Ocean | collected 2017-09-19
TACAATGGCTAATAATGTCAGCTGGGTAACGATGGCGTTTAGGTTTGACAGATAGACTCATTTTTATGACTGTAAATCATTACAGTATATCAGATACGTGAAAGGCTATAGTTAACTTGACGGTGCCGTTTTTTCATCATGCTTTATTAACTCAATTATAAAAATATATAAGAAAAGTGTAGCAGAGGTTTAGACTATATGCGGAAGGTGAAGTAGTTTTCTAAGTGTTTTATTTGTTCAGCACTCTCGGTTATTTTATTAAAGCCTCGCTTTATGGCTTTATCCTCATGCTGTGCATCCAGGTACCAGCCAATATGTTTGCGTGCAATGCGGGCGCCCATAAAATCGCCATAAAATTGATGTAGAGACTGAAGGTGTGACAAGATGGCATGACGTTGTATTGTTAAGTCAGGAGCAGATATTATTTTACCAGATTCAAGATAGGTCGAAACTTGTTGGAATATCCAAGGCCTTCCTTGAGCCGCGCGCCCAATCATTAAACCATCTGCTTTGGTGTAATCAAGAATGGTTTTTGCATCTTGAGGCGTATTAATATCCCCATTGGCAATGACGGGAATTGAAAGGGATTGTTTCACTTCGGCAATGGTGTCGTATTCTGCAAAGCCCGTATATTTTTGGGATCGTGTGCGTCCATGAATAGCGATGGACTGTATGCCAGAATCTTCCGCTATTTTGGCAATATTGAGCGCATTTATTTGTGTCTCGTCCCATCCTGTTCTGATTTTTAACGTGACGGGAACAGTTACAGCATTTACGGTGGCATGCAGAATTTCAGCCACTAATTTCTCATCACGCATCAGTGCGGAGCCTGCGGCCTTGTTGCACACTTTTTTAGCTGGGCAACCCATATTAATATCAATGATTTCCGCACCAACCTTAACATTATAGTGGGCGGTTTCTGCTAGGGATTCAGGGTCTCCACCTGCTATCTGTACAATCTTGGGGGAAGGTTCATCACTGTGCTCGATGCGCTTAAGGGTTTTCTTGGTGTTGTAAAGATGCGACTGAGACCATACCATTTCTGAAACCACCCAGCCTGCGCCAAATTGTTTACAAAGTTTGCGAAAAGGTTGGTCTGTAACCCCTGCCATGGGCGCCAGAAAAAGATTATTTTCTGCTTGGTATTTGCCAATGGTTAACATTGAACTATATATGTTAAGGAGGAGATCATTTTTTAGTGCCGGTTAAGAGTGCCCATTCATTTCTATAAATGGGGGCTGACATGTCAAATGTTTGGCTGTAATGTAATAAAACAGCTTCAACTTGATCTTTGAGAATGCCCGAAAGCACGATTTTACCATGAGGTTTTACTTTTGCTGTAATGTGTTCTGAAAGGTCAGTCAGAATGCCCGCTAAGATATTTGCAACCACAATATCAGATTGCAATGATGCGGGTTGATCATCGGCCATATAGATTTGAATGGTTGCAGGGAGAATATTGTTTTTTTCAGCATTATCTCTAGTGGCAATAATGGCTTGTGGGTCAATATCAATGCCACAAACACTCGCCGCACCCAATTTCTTTGCCGCAATAGCAAGAATGCCAGAGCCACAACCATAGTCAATCACAGATTCTTGGCCTTTGATGTTTTCATCCAGCCATGCGAGGCAAAGAGCTGTGGTTTCATGGGTGCCTGTGCCAAAAGCAAGTCCGGGGTCTAAGAGTATATTAACCGCATCAGGTTCAGGGATTTCTTTCCAGCTGGGGCAGACCCATAAACGTGGACCAAATTGGATCGGATGGAAATTATCCATCCAGGTACGTTCCCAATCTTCATCTGCAAAGGTTCTGGTTTCTAGTGCAATGGCTTTTAAATTAGCATTTTGCTTAATTTGTGTGGAAAGGGTGCGAATGTCATACTCTTCAGTAAATAAAGAGGTGAGTTGTACATGATCCCATAGAGGTGTTTCCCCAATAGACGGCTCTAGAATCGGCGTATCTTTTGCATCTTTAAACGTCACAGAGCATGCGCCAAGCTCAAGCATATAGTCTTCTAAAGAAGTAACGTCTGATTTTTGGCAGGTAAAGGTGATTTCTTTCCATAACATAGTAGAGAGGTGCTCAATAATGATTTGGGCAGAATTTTACCAGTTGTTTGTAGAGATCACAAATATAATAAGGCAAAGGTTATAAATTGGTGGAGTCGGCAAGCTTACAAATTGGCTATGATTGCGACAACATCTTTTCAAGATAATGGATATTCATCCCACCTTCTTGGAAGCCTTTGTCTGCCATGATGCGCTGTTGAAGCTCCACATTCGTCTTGATCCCTGTAATGATCATCTCATCTAAGGCGCTTTGCATGCGACGAATAGCCGCTTCACGTGTGCGACCATGTACAATGATTTTAGCAATCATGGAGTCATAATAGGGTGGCACGGTGTAGTTTGAATAGATATGAGAATCAACGCGAACACCAGGGCCACCCGGTGCGTGATAAATGCCAATAGTCCCAGGAGAGGGCATCATAGTGTAAGGGTCTTCGGCATTAATACGACATTCAATCGAGTGACCAGTAATACGAATATCTTTTTGCTTATAGGTTAAGCCAAGACCACCAGCTACCCGTAGCTGTTCCTTAATGATATCAAGACCTGTAATCGCTTCAGTAACCGGATGTTCAACCTGAACACGGGTATTCATTTCAATAAAGTAGAATTCACCATCCTCATATAAAAATTCAAAGGTGCCCGCGCCACTGTATTTAATATCTTCACAAGCTTTAACACAAAGCTCACCAATTTTTTTACGTGCTTTTTCAGAAAGTCCAACAGCGGGTGCTTCTTCCACCACTTTTTGATGGCGGCGTTGCATCGAGCAATCACGTTCACATAAATGAACGGCATTTCCTTGACCATCACCAATCACTTGTATTTCTATATGTCTTGGATTTTCAAGGAATTTTTCCATATATAGAACATCATTATTAAAAGCGGCTTTTGCTTCGGCACGGGTCAAAAGAATAGACTGCTCTAGCTCTTCGTCGTTGCGAATTACGCGCATACCGCGACCACCACCACCACCAGAGGCTTTAACAATGATGGGATAACCAATTTTCTTGGCCATTTTCATATTGCGTTTAGTGTCATCATCAATAGGGCCATCTGAGCCTGGAACGCAGGGAACGCCTGCAGATTTCATTGCTCTTATCGCCGAGACTTTATCGCCCATCATGCGAATGGTTTCTGCGCGAGGTCCAATAAAAATAAAACCACTTTTTTCAATTTGCTCTGCAAACTCATCATTCTCAGCTAGAAATCCATATCCTGGATGAATGGCGTCACAGCTAGTCAGTTCAGCTGCTGCAATGATGCTTGGAATATTCAAGTAGCTATCATGAGACTTAGCAGGGCCAATACAGACTGTTTCATCTGCAAATTTTACGTGCATAAGATCTTTATCTGCGCTTGAATAAGCAGCAACCGTTTTAATGCCTAATTCACGACAAGCCCGAAGAATGCGGAGTGCAATTTCTCCGCGATTTGCGATCAATACCTTTTGAATCATGAAACGCTCCTTTCAAATAAGGTGGATTATTTTATAATAAATAATGGTTGGTCATATTCTACAGGTTCACCTGATTGCAATAAGATTTCGATAATCGTTCCTGAGATTTCAGCTTCTATTTGGTTCATGATTTTCATGGCTTCGACAATACAAAGTGTGTCGCCCACATTTATTTTGTCGCCCACTTTTACAAAATCAGCAGCGTCTGGAGATGCCGCACTGTAAAAAGTGCCGACCATTGGTGATCGAATAGCATTTCCATCTGCAGGTAAGGGTGCCTCTGGTGTAGACTGTGGCATGGTCTCGGCCAGTGCCACAGGCTGTGATGCTGCATGGATGATTTGTGGTGCCTGAGCCGCAACAACAGTTGGGGCAATGCTTGATACTCGAGAGACTCGGACGACGCTTTCGCCATCTTTGATTTCAATTTCTGAAACGGTTGAATTGTCTATCAGTTTTATTAAACGCTCAATTTTACGCATGTCCATAATATAATAACTCCTCAGCTAAAAACAGTTTTCTTGGCAATATTCAATCGCTTGGTTCAGTGCCATTTCATATCCCTTGGCACCAAAGCCGCATATAGTACCATATGCGATGTCGGAAAAAAATGATTTGTGACGAAAAGATTCCCGGGCATGAATGTTTGATAAGTGTACTTCAATAAATTTGATATTAGTAGAAAGTAATGCATCCCTCAAGGAAATACTGGTATGCGTGTAACCTGCAGGATTGAATATAATAAAGTCAACATTATCTTCATAAGCTTGGTGGATCATATTAATTAAGTCACCCTCGCAATTTGACTGATAACATTGCAATGTTATTTTTTGTGTGTCAGCGGTCTCTGCTAGGTTATCATTAATTTGTTCAAGCGTCTGTTTGCCATATTTTTCAGGCTCTCTTGTGCCGAGCATATTGAGGTTTGGTCCATGTAGTACCAGTATTTTTGCCATAAGTTGTTCATCCTTTATTTGTCACTATCGCCTAGCTAGCCTAGCATTTCTTGTGAGCACTTACACTGAAAAATTGATTGCGCTCTATACAGTATGCTGTTAATTTTCCATCCCAAACACAGCCTGTATCCAGCGCAATGGCATGCTCAATATCTGTTTTTCCCTCAAGTGCTGCCCAATGCCCAAATAGGATTTTTTCATTGGGTTGTAGCTTATGTTTTGTATGAGAGAACCAGGGTAAATAGCCATCGGGTAGGTTTGATGATGTGGTTTTATGTTTAAACTCTAAAGCCCCATTTTTTTTGCATAGCCGCATACGGGTGAAGTAGTTTGTGATCATTCGCCAGCGAAGAACTCCCTCCAGTTCTTTGTTCCAACGAGTGGGCGTATCCCCATACAAGCTGGCAAAGTAAGTATTAACACTTGTTTCGCATTGAATCACATTCTCTAATTCTTTGGCACGTTTTTTTGCTTTTTTGGTCGACCAGATGGGTGGGATGCCCGCATGTGTAATAATATAATTTTCCCGCTGAATCAGAAGCGGTTGGTGGCGTAGCCATTCAATGAGTTCAATCCTATTCGATGCTTGTAAAATATCGTCAAAGGTGTCATTTGTACGTATTTTGGTGTGACCTAACGCCACGCATAAGAAGTGCAAATCGTGGTTGCCCAAAACGGTCAAAGCGGAAGTGCCAAGTGATTTTATGTATTGAAGTGTTTTTAGGGAATGGGGTCCTCTATTGACGAGGTCACCAACAAAAATAAGTTGATCATGTTTAGCATCGAATTTGATTTTGTCTAAGAGTCTGATGAGTGCATCAAAACAGCCTTGTACGTCGCCAATGACATAAGTTGCCATTTACAAGTCCTCAACGATATTGCTTAATTTCACAAAGCTTTCGAGGGTAATGGTTTCTGCGCGTGCACTAGGATTGATCCCTGCTTTCTCGAGTGTTTCGCTGTTAACAAGTTGTTTTAAAGTATTCCTCAAGGTTTTGCGTCGTTGTGCAAAGGCAGCCTTGACAATCTGTGCGAAAAGATCAAAGTTTTTGGCAAGGTGGGGCGGGTTTTCATAGGGGGTTAATCGGATAATTTGCGAATCTACTTTTGGTGCAGGAGTAAAGGCGGTTGGGGGTACAATAAATAAGGCTTCTGTCTGACAAAAATATTGGATCATGATGCTTAGACGACCATAGTTTTTGTTGTCAGGTGCAGCACAAATGCGTTGTACCATTTCTTTTTGTAGCATGAAGTGCATGTTTTGGATGTGCTGGGCATAGTTGAGCAAATGAAAAATGAGTGGAGAAGATATATTATAGGGGAGGTTGCCGATGAGTTTTATTTTTTGTTGTTCTTCTGTGATGAGGTTACTGAGATTGTATTTCAAGATATCATGATGATGTACAATAAGCTCGCCAAGATCGAGGCAGTTTTTTTGTAAAATCGGAATAATGTTGTGATCATATTCTATCACATTTAATTTACCCACAATCGGAAGAATTTTAGTGGTTAAGGCGCCGAGTCCAGGACCAATTTCCACCACGAAGTCTTTGGGCAAGATGTGTGCCTGTCTGATAATCTTTTCAATGATATTGTTGTTGTGCAGAAAGTTTTGACCGAGAGATTTTTTTGCTCTGTAAGCGGTGGTGTTGCTTTTCATTTTTTAGAGTTCGGACATCTTAAGTTTTGGATTAATGATATGAATATAAGCGTTGTCTTTGAGAGACATCATCCAAGATTTTACCGCCTGTTGCGCTTTTTGCTGGAAGAGCACATTAGCGGCTTGTTGCCGAATAAATTCTGCGGTGTCATCTTTTTTACGTTGATTGGTGACTTTGATAATTTGCCAAGCATTGTCAGATTTAAAGGGTTGGCTTATTTTTCCAATAGCCGTTTGCTCGATTTCTTTTCCTACTTTAAAGGGAACTTCAGTGAGTGTAATCCAACCCATACCCCCTCCCTTATTTGCATTGTCATAATTTTGTGAATTTGATTTGGCAAGATCACTGAAAGGTGTTCCATTCTTTAAGTCAATTAAGATACGTTCAAGCTGAGCTTTTGCTTGGTCATCGCTGACAACAGGCGTGACGTTAATCACGATTTGAGAAACATTATATTGCTCGATATAGTGCTTTTGCGTTGCTTGTTGTTTTGCCTTTGCTAAGTAAAGAATATGGGTGTTGCCCCCAGCTTGAAAGGGTTTTGAGATTTCACCTTCTTTCATGGTCACCACTTTGTTTGCAAAAATGTCGGGTAGTTGATCGGTGGTTCTCCATCCTAATTTTCCACCCTCTAAGGCATCGCCACTTTGTGAGTATTCAGTAGCCGCTTCTGTGAAACTAAGTTTGCCCGCGCGTATTTTGTCAACGAGTGCTTGAGCTTTTTCTACAGCTTCTGACGTCGCCTCTGGTGTGTGAGATTTTGGAAGTGGTAGTAGAATATGTTGTACGTCATATTCGGTTATTTGATCTTGATTATGGTGTTTTGTAATGTATTGATCGATGTCTTTAGGGGAAATAAAAATGGAGCCAGCCACGGCTTGCTGTTGCAACTTGTTAATCGTCAGCTGTGTTTTTAGATTCTGGCGATATTCTTTATAGGAAACACCTGAAATTTTAAGTTGCTGTTTAAGCTGTGAGAGTGTGGTTTTATTTTGATCAACAATAGTGCTGATGGTTTGTGAGACCTCCATGTTGCTTACTTTGACGTTATTTCTATCCGCTAATTGCATAGCAAGCTTTTGCAGGATCAGTTGCTGTAAAACTTGGCGTTCAATGGTGAGTGTATCAGGGGTTGAGATACCTTCATTAGAAATTTGAGCGCGAGCTTGCTTTACGCCCTTTGCTAGTTCGGATGAAGTTACCACACCGTTGTTTACAATCGCAATGGCTTCATTCAGCAAGATGGGCTTAGATGAGGTCATTTTTTTAACCTCGGGGCTGCTTTTAGGCAATACTTTCACAGTGTCTGCCGTTGCGGGTACTGTAGATACAGGCTTGCTAGTTTCGTTTGCATAGGTGGTGACAAGTAGCGCGCTAGAAATAAGCAGTGTGGTGATTGAAGTTGAAATGAGACGATACGTCATAAAAGGAGCCTTAATAAAATGGATCAATATCTACTGAGATAGCATATTATAGAATGAATAGATGCAGAATCCAATGGATACCTAACTTTTAAACCTCTTGTGCTTTAATTGAAATTAGAGGTATCAGGGCTATAGCCTGGGATGAGGTTTAGAGGGCTGGAGAGATCACCGCTTCCCATGCCACCTAAGCCTTTGAGTTGTACTTGGAAGACAATGGCATTTGTGAGCGGTCCTGTGATGACAGAAGGATTATTGCCTGTATTGTCGACGGTAACATATCTTTGTGCAAGGAAACGGAATGCCCAGCTGGCAGCGTTATATTGAAATCCTGCATACATATTAATGGTACGTGAAGAGTTGAAGTCATAGTTCCATAAACCCACCGTTGACCAATGCTCCGTTAATTTCCAAACGGCAGAAGTGGAGACTTGTGATACTTGTGGCGGCGCTGATCCTGCCCCATTATTCCCCCTAATAGCAGAAGGAGTCAATAGGGAATAATCATGTACAATGTTTTGATAGCTTAAATTAAAGATATGATCGGGGTCGGGCATGTATTGCACGGCATAACTTTGATTGTCTACATTACCCGTGTTTTGGTCAAAAGACATGCCGCTCTGGAGGTACCAATCCGTGATAAACTGATAGTTTAAAAAAGCGACGGTATCTGAGAATTGATTCTTAGCAGAAGGGTTTTCAGTATCGATACAACCATTATTTCGGCAGAGGGCCACTTTTTGTTTGGTAAAATATACCATTTGACCAATTCCAGCACTCAATAAAAGGCGACCTGTTTTCTCATCATTGACTTCTGTTTGTAAGGCATAGGAAAGTTGATTTGCATTGTTAATGCGGTCATAACCGGTAAAGCGGTTTGCTTGAAATAGTGAATCATAGGTGAAGTTGGTAAAGCTTGTGTCAAATAGCGGGATATTGCTCTGATCTTGATAGGGGATGTAATTGTAAAACAATCGTGGCTCTACAATTTGCGTATACTTATTTTTATTTAAGGTAAAGCTTCGGTCGAAGGTGAGACCTGTGTCAATCGTGAAAATAGGCAGGGTTCGACTGATTGAGCTGTCAGGGTAAGCTTTCTGTCCAAAAGTAGGGGTGGCAACCTCTCCTGTATTTTGTAACTGATAATTTGTTTGGGTTAGAGTTAGTTTGGGTGTGAAGTGTCCCCAAGTTCTTTGTAGGGGTGCAGCAATATAAGGGGAAACATAAAGACGCTGCCCATCGACTTGATTTACGCCACCTGATGGTCCTTTGTGAAAATAGGTAAATTGGTTGTCTAAGCCGTAGTTGATGTAACGTATGGTATTAGGGAAGTAACCGTTTGCGCTGATTTGAGGCAGAGTGGAGTAAGGTTGGTTATCTAAAAACAGGTCATTATCTAAGACTTGGTAGTTTAAAACGGTACCATTTACATTCCAATTTTGATCCACATAATTAAGCTGTCCCTCTTGGGTAAGCAAAGTTTTGTTGGTGGAAAATATATTATTACCATCAAAATCTTTATAGTAATCCTCGTCGGTCACATAGTTAAAGTTAATGGCGCTGGATAGGTTTTCAGTATACTGCCCTGCATCTTGATACGCAAAAGAGGCGCGACCTTCTTTTTTCTGCTTGTCATAAGGGATATAGTCAATCCCAATGGCGCCTTTATGTTCTTCCGTAAGGTAGCGGAAAGTACTGCCTAACATCAACCCTCGACTGGAATAAATAGTCGGGGTTAGGGTGAGGTCATAATTTGGTGCTAAGTTGAGGTAATAAGGTTGTGAGTAGTAGTAACCACTGTTGCTGTTGTAACCCGCAGTAGGGTATAAGAATCCTGACTTTCGTTTGTCATTAATCGGGAATGCAAGATAAGGCCAGTAAAAAACGGGTATGGTTTGTACGTGAAGGACCGCATTATAGGCTTGTCCCCACCCCGCTTCTTTGTTGAATTTGAGTTCGCTGGCAGATAAGCTCCAGTCATGATCAAAAGGTGAGCCAGTGGTATAGGTGGCATCTTTTAAAGTGAAATGATTTTGATCTTCTTGGATGATCGTGTCTGCATGACCTCGGGCATAGCCCGTGAAATTATCAATGTTTGTCGTGTTTGTTCCCTGTTGTCCCAGGTTCTCATTGACCTTGAGCAGATAATAAGTGTCCTCAAGTACGGAATGGTCAGTTGAAAGGTCTGTTTGGATTCGGTTACTGACAATCAGCTGACCTGGTTGGCTAAGGTTGACATTTCCCTCTGCATCCAGTGTTTGCACCTTTTTGGTGTCCGGGTCGGCAGTAATGGTTGCCTGACTTGCGGATAAATGTTGCGTGCCTCGTGAGACTTCGACATTACCTGAAACCATTAAGGTGCCTTGAGGTCTTGCTTCTACTGAGGCAAAGTTGATGGATGTTTTTCCAGTAGGTGTGTCGGAGTTCGCGTATTGGCCGGGGCGGTAGTAATAACCGCCAGTAATCGAATTTGGGTTGTCGGTTGGGATCCAACCCAATGCTTTGGCAACGATGGCATCTTTTTCATTTCCAGCGGTCATGCTGTTGCTAAAAAGCTGTGCGGTTTGATTGCCTGTTTCATAGCACGCCCACGCGCCATCTTTGGAGGCGCTGCAAACCCAGCTTTTTTTCAGGGGGTTGTCTTTGGTGATCTTCGTATTCCCAATTAAGGGAATAAGTCCTGTTATGACAAGACAAAGAATTTTGGTTTTAAAATGACGGTGTATTTTGTGCATGGGTCTTGTGGAATCCTCTAGTAAATCTATAATGAGCAAACATGCCCCTGAAAGTTTAGCGACCACAATGATTTTTAGCCAGAGATTTATATGAATTTTAAAATAGAACAAATACATAGCTGGTTAAAAATGCTTTTAGGGGAAGAGCCTTATACCTTTGATATGGTTACAGCAGATGCAAGTTTTCGTCAATATTATCGGATAAAACAAGGTGATCAAACATGGGTGTTGATGGATGCGCCACCTGAAAAAGAAAAGCCAGATATTTTTTTTAGAGTCGCGCGCCTGATGCAATCTTATGGAATGAAAGTGCCAGATTGTATTGCCTATCATCAAGAGCTTGGACTTATTTTATTGACGGATTTTGGTGATCAACAGTTGTTTCATGTTAAAAACACGGTCTGCCAGGATGTGTTATATAACACGGCTATTGATATGATATTTTCTTTTAGAAAGATTGATTCATCATTGGTGCCGGCTTATGAATATCGCAAATTCTGTTCAGAAGTGGATCTCCTTACAGAGTGGTTTTACCCCTTTATCGGATACCAGCCAAGCTGCGGCGTGAAACAAGGTTTTGAGCGATTAAGGCATGAATTAGCACAGTCTTGTCTGGTACAACCACAGGTTTTTATTCACCGTGATTTTCATTCAAGAAACTTAATGGTGCTTAGCAGTGATTCCTTGGGGATGCTTGATTTTCAAGATGCGGTCTGCGGCCCAATTACTTATGACTTGGTGTCTTTACTGAGAGATTGTTATATATCTTTTGAAGATGAATATGTTTATGAAAAAGTTCGGATGGTTTATGACGTTTTTCAAGAACAGCTTGAGGGGGTGGATTTCTTAACCTTCAAACGTTGGTTTGATTGGGCGGGTTTGCAGCGACACCTTAAATGTTTAGGTATTTTTTCTCGCTTGAAATTGCGTGATGATCGCGATGATTTTTTACCACATATTCCGCGAGTGGTGGGATATGTCAGCCAAGTTTTAAATAAGTATGAGGCGCTTTCTTATTTTAATGAAATTTGGCAAAGAGAGGTCTTGCCTGTTATGAGCCTTTCTGAAGAAAAGTGAAGTAAATCCTATTTATTTCAGCCACATAAAAAATAAAACTTGTGTTCTTTCTAACTCGCCTCCATATCTTTAAATATAAAAATATGAGAGGAAAGATGAAATGAGGTTTGATAAATTCACTACAAAATTCCAAAAAGCGATTGCGGATGCACAATCACTAGCATTGGGTCGAGATCATACACAGATAGAGCCGGCGCATGTTATGCTGGCGTTGGTTGACCAAGAGGGCGGAACAGTTCGATCCTTATTCACTCGAGCCGGTGCAAACATTAATGTCTTGCGCTCAGCGTTGTTACAAGCATTAGAGCAGTTGCCCGAATCTAAGGGCTATACAGAAGTGCAGCCTTCAAATACATTGATTAAAATGTTGCAGCAGTCAGATAAGCTCTCACAGGAACATAAAGATCAATTTATTTCTAGCGAAATGTTTGTCTTGGCGGCTTTTGATGACAAGGTGCTTTTTGGTGTATTTAAATCTGTAGGAGTATTGAAAACTCAAATTCAACAGGCAATTTCAGATATGCGTGGGGGCGAAACGGTTTCAAGTGCAGAGGCGGAAGGAAGTCGTGAAGCATTAGAAAAATATACCATTGATTTAACGGCGCTTGCGGAGCAAGGAAAACTTGACCCTGTGATTGGGCGTGATGATGAGATTCGCCGAACGATGCAAGTGCTGCAAAGAAGAAGGAAGAATAATCCTGTTTTAATCGGTGAGCCTGGTGTGGGTAAAACAGCCATCGTTGAAGGTTTAGCGCAGCGGATTGTGGATGGTGAAGTGCCTGAAGGTATGAGAGGTAAGCGTTTGCTTTCATTAGATATGGGTTCATTGATTGCAGGGGCAAAGTTTCGAGGAGAGTTTGAGGAGCGTCTCAAAGCGTTGCTGAGTGATTTATCTAAGCAGGAAGGGCAAATTATCCTGTTTATTGATGAGATTCATACCATGGTGGGCGCGGGTAAAGCTGAAGGCTCTATGGATGCTGGAAATATGCTAAAGCCTGCCTTGGCGCGCGGAGATCTTCGTTGTGTTGGCGCAACTACATTAGATGAATATCGTGAGAATTTGGAGAAAGATCCAGCCTTAGAGCGGCGTTTCCAGAAAGTGTTGGTTGAAGAGCCAACGGTAGAAGACACGATTGCCATCTTGCGTGGATTGAAAGAGCGTTACGAAGTGCATCATGGGGTAGAGATTACTGATCCTGCCATTGTGGCAGCGGCGACGTTGTCCTATCGTTATATTTCTGATCGTAAATTGCCCGATAAAGCAATTGATTTGATTGATGAGGCGGGTAGCCATATTCGCATGGAAATTGACTCAAAACCCGAAGAAATGGATAAGTTAGACAGAAGACTGATTCAGCTTAAAATGGAAAGAGAAAATCTTAAAAAAGAAACAGATAAAGCTTCACAAAAACGTCTGGCGGACCTAGAGGAGCAAATTTTAAAGCTTGAGAAAGAATATGCGGACCTAGAGGAAATTTGGAAAGCTGAAAAAGCACAGTTGCAAGGCGCACAACATTTGAAAGAAGAATTGGAGCGGATGCGTATTGATCTTGATGCGGCAAAGCGTGCTGGAGATTTATCCACCATGGCAGAGCTTCAGTATGGGAAAATCCCACAGATTGAGGAGCAGCTTAAAACAGCTTTGGCCGATGAACCACAAGAAACCACGTTGCTTCATAATTCGGTGACAGAGGTGCAGATTGCAGAAGTAATTTCCAAAATAACAGGTATTCCTGTTACCAAAATGATGGAGGGTGAAAAGCAAAAGTTACTCCATATGGAAAGTGTTTTAGATAAACGTGTTATTGGGCAAGAAGAAGCCGTGATTGCGGTATCAAATGCCATTCGACGTTCTCGTTCAGGCTTATCTGATCCAAACAAACCTATTGGGTCCTTCCTGTTTTTAGGACCAACTGGGGTTGGGAAAACCGAGTTAACCAAAGCATTGGCGCATTTTATGTTTGATTCTGATGATGCTATGGTGCGAATTGATATGTCTGAGTTTATGGAAAAACATGCGGTGGCGCGTCTGATTGGTGCGCCTCCTGGATATGTGGGCTATGAGCAAGGCGGATATTTGACCGAGTTGGTAAGGCGTAAACCTTATGCGGTAATTTTGTTTGATGAAATTGAAAAAGCGCACCCAGATGTGTTTAATATTTTGTTACAAGTACTGGACGATGGGCGTTTAACCGATGGTCATGGTCGCACGGTGGATTTTCGTAATACGGTGATCATTATGACCTCTAATCTGGGGTCACATTTGATTCAAGAACTTGCGGCGGAAGGAGATTATAACAAAATTAAATCTGCTGTTATGGAAGTTGTTGGGCAGCACTTCAGGCCTGAGTTTATTAACCGTGTAGATGAATCCGTTGTCTTTAAACCATTGACACAAGAAATGATTGCTAAAATTGCTATGATTCAGATTGATCGTTTGGCAAAGCGTTTGGCTGAAAAAGAACTGTCATTAAATCTCAGTGAAGAGGCGATGCAGTTGATTAGTGATGTGGGTTATGACCCTGTTTTTGGTGCAAGACCACTTAAGCGGGCGATACAGCAATACATTGAAAATCCATTGGCAAGTGATTTATTATCTGGAAAATATCAAGCTGGTGACGTAATTGAGGCGGTTAAAGAGGGCGATAGTATTGTCTTTGTTTGATTTGATTCTAGTTGAGGTTGCCCAAAAGACCAAAGTAGATTAAAATATCCCCTTATTTAAGAGGTAGGTTGAAGTATATGTTTATTACCTTATATGTGGACCGTGATTGTCCATATTGCCAACAAGTTCGTTGGGTGTTGGCAGAAAAAAATATTTCTTATAATCTTGTCGAGTTGTCACTTAAAAAGGATAAAGACTTTATTTTGTCGCATAGCCCTTATGGTGCATTGCCGATTTTAAAGGAAAGAGACAAAACTTTCTATGATGCAAAAGTCATTATGTATTATTTAGATGAGCGCTATCCTTCGCCATCCTTGATGCCACAGTATCCAGTTGTTCGGGCGAAAACCAGACTGGCGCTGATGCGTATTGAAAGAGATTGGTACACGATGATGAAGTTGATCGAAACCAAAAGCGATAGGACTGAAGAGGCAAAAGAGGCCTTGAAAGATAGTTTTACGGCGATTGCGCCGATCTTTGCAGAAAGTGAGTTTTTTATGTCTGATGAGATGACGCTTGCAGATGGTGCGTTGGCGGTGCTTTTGCATCGTTTGCCCTCTTACGGCGTGATATTAGATAAAAAAAATGAAGTCCAAAAATATGCGGACAGAATGTTTGTCAGAGAAGCTTTTCAGCAAAGCTTGTTGAATAAAAATAAGTATAAGCCTGCCTCTTAATTGAAAGCTACCTCCATGATTACCCCTACAATGTTTACACAGGCTGATGAGACTGCCATGAGGCGTGCAATTTCCTTAGCGAAGCGAGGTTGCTATTCTGCACATCCAAACCCGATGGTGGGTTGTGTGTTGATGCAAGGCGATATGCTTATTGGAGAGGGTTGCCACCTTGTCGCCGGACAAGCGCATGCGGAAATCAATGCAATTGATGACGCGATTGCAAAAAAGCATTCTATTTCGGGTGCCACCGCCTATGTTACCTTAGAGCCTTGCTGTCATTATGGGCGTACACCACCTTGTGTGGAAAGCTTGATTGAGCATGGCGTTGCCAGAGTTATTGTAGGCTGTCTGGATATTAATCCTCTCGTATCTGGAGAAGGGGTCAAACGGCTACAAGTCGCAAATATCCCGGTTTCAGTGGGTTGCTTAGAGAATGAATGTCGATTGTTGAATCAAGGGTTTTTTAAGCGTGGCTCCACTGGATTGCCCTATGTTCGTGTGAAGTCGGCAATGAGCCTAGATGGCAGGACGGCGATGCAGAGCGGTGAAAGTAAATGGATTACGGGTGTAGAAGCACGCCTAGATGTTCAAAAACTACGCGCGCGAAGTGGTGCTATTATCACAGGTATAGGTACGGTGATGGCTGATGATCCTGCATTGACGGTTCGGGTAGAGAGCTGGGATGAAAAACCAAGCGACCCTGTTTTACAACCTTTGAGGGTTGTATTGGATAGCACTTTAAAAATACCCTTAACGGCTAAAATATTTTGTGAGCCCAATACGTGTCTTATTATTTGCCTTGATGATGCTTATGCCAAAGATAAATTCCAAGCGCTTCAAGCATTAGGTGTCGAAGTGATTTCATTACAAAGTCAGGAAGGTAGTCAATCAATCCCTTTAAAATCGGTGTTGGCATTTTTGGCAGAAAAAGGTGTAAATGATGTGATGATCGAAGCTGGGAACCAGCTATCAGGTGCGTTTATTCAGGAGGGATTGGTTGATGAACTTTGGGTTTATATCGCCCCTATTTTAATGGGCAAGAGCGCAAGACCATTATTCGATATTGACCTGCTTAAAATGGCTAATAAGTATTGTTTTGAATTTGATGAGGTCTCACAATTAGGGGGAGACTTGAGAGTTATTGGAAGAAATATAAGGATTCACCATGATTTGGACACAGCACCTTGCTGACTATTTGATATTTTTGCTTGAAGTGATCACGATTGTAGTGGCCATTTTGTTGATTGTTTCAGGGATTGTTGCCGCGGCGGCAAAAGGGAAATTAAAAGAAAGTGGTAAGCTCACCATTAGACCTTTGCATACGCACTATAAAGAGATGAAGCGCCAACTTGAGCATGGAATATATACCCATTCTGATTTAAAGCGTGAAATGAAAGCAGAAAAACGAATCATCAAGCAAGAGCGTAAAAAAGCAAAAAAAGAACACACTCATGCAAAACGTATTTTTGTGCTGACATTTGATGGCGATATGCGTGCGTCACAGGTAGAAAGCTTAAGAGAGGAGGTCACGGCTGTTTTACGGGTGGCAAAGCCCAGTGATGAGATCGTGGTCAAGTTAGAAAGTGGTGGTGGCGTGGTTCATGGTTATGGGCTAGCGGCGTCACAGCTTGAAAGAATTAAGCAAAGCCACGTTCCGTTGACCATTACAGTAGATAAGGTGGCTGCCAGTGGTGGGTATATGATGGCGGTTATTGCTGATAAATTGATTGCGGCACCTTTTGCCATTATCGGCTCTATTGGTGTGATTGCTCAGTTGCCAAACTTCAATCGCCTCTTAGAAGATAAAGGGGTAGATATTGAGCTACACACTGCTGGAAAATTCAAACGAACTTTAACAACCTTAGGGAAAAATACAGAGGAAGGACGTCAGAAATTTAAAGAGGAACTAGAAGAAGTACACCATCTTTTCAAAGACCATATTATAAAATATAGAGAGAATCTTGATTTAGATAAAGTGGCAACGGGCGAGTATTGGTTTGGGCATGATGCGCATAATCTAGAGTTGGTGGATAAGTTGATGACGAGTGATGACTATTTGCTTTTTGCTTATGAAAAAGAGAATTGCGAGCTTTATGAAGTGCAATATAAAATTAAGAAAGGACGATTCCATAAGCTACATGCGGCCGTTGAAAAAAGCCTATTTCGTGTAGGGTTGTAGACTTTTATGTATCCTTGGTTTGAGCAAGTTTATCAACGTTTATTAAGATGTTATCAGCAGAACATACTGCCTCAAGCACTCTTATTTGATGCCCCTGACAATATAGGGATAGATAAATTTATTGGACAACTATCTTCTTTATTGCTATGCCAAACTGGGAAAAACATCCCTTGTCAACAGTGTCAATCGTGCCAATTATTTTCAAGCTCAGATGGACATCCAGATTACCTTAACATTACGCCAGAAGATGGAAAGCATATTAAGCTAGAGGCGGTGCAACAGGTCATAAATATGCTGCTAAATACGGCATATTGTGGTGGTGCGCGTGTTATTGTGATTGAGGGAGTTGAGCTATTAAATACTTCGGCTGCCAACGCCCTGCTAAAAACCCTAGAAGAACCGAATCAATCTGTCTATTTCTTATTAACAAGCGCCCACCCTGAAAAGGTGATGCCAACCATACTCAGTCGAGTACAACGACAACAAATAGTCCTAGAAGATGCGGATGTTTTGCCTTGGTTGGAAAGTAGGGCTGGGGTTGAAGGCGCAGTTATCTTAGAAACTTTGGTTTCAATAAAACAGGCTTGGAATTTGGCAAACCAAAGTCCATTTTTTGCCTTAACTTTATTAAAAGGCTCGGAGTCATTAAAAATTAGAGATGCCTTGCTATCCATGTTGAGTTCAGCGGAAAATCCCATTGAAATGGCAGAGCAGTCTCTGTTATTGGGATCATCGGATGAAATCGTTTATTGGCTGACATACATTTATTGTGACTTGTATAAGATGCAATTCAATTTAAGTGATGCTTATATTATGAGCCAAGATAGCGTTGATGTTTTAAAAGCAATAGCGGCTCGCATTGATCCCAATAATGTCTATAAAATATATCGACAGCTGTTGAAGATAAATGATATGCGTTACCAAGATTTAAATTTGAATCAATCATTATTATTAGAAAATTTATATATCAATATGATAGGAGAAGGGGCATGAGTTTAACACCCAAATTTAGACATGAGTTGAGGGCGAAAGCACATAAACTTAAGCCAGTTGTGATGATTGGCGATAAAGGTTTGACCGAAAATGTGATCAAAGAGCTAAAAGGTGCGATTGAGCACCATGAGCTGATCAAAGTAAAAATTTCTGGGGCAGATAAGGAAAGCCGCCTAGCGGTGACGACTGAAATCTGTGCTGTAGTAAGATGCGAGCCCGTGCAAAATATCGGAAATATTGTGGTTTTGTATCGCAAGAACCACGATAAAAATAAAAAAATCACGAAATAGTGGCCTTCCCTATTTCAAGGCCTCGGCGGTTGAGAGGCTCTGAGGGTGTTCGCCGAATGGTACGAGAGGTTAGCCTTTCTGTTGACGATTTGATGTTCCCCATTTTTGTCGTGCACGGTGAGAATATTCAAAAACCCATAGATGCATTAAAAGGGCAATATCATTGGTCTATTGATTGCTTAGAGAAGCTAATCAAAGAAGTGGTGCGCTTAAAAATTCCTGCGGTGATGCTTTTTGGTGTGCCAGCGTTAAAGGATGCTTGTGGTTCTGAAAATTATGATGATCAAGGTATTGTGCAGGAAGCGATCCGTAAAATAAAATCCATTGCACCAAATTTAGTGGTTGCAACAGATGTTTGTTTGTGTGGGTACACCGATCATGGCCATTGTGGTGTGGTTTCTGAAGGGCATACAGCTGAAGCTGTTGTTGAAAATGATGCAACCTTAACTTTGTTAGGTAAAACAGCGGTTTCACATGCAAAGGCGGGTACGGACATTGTTGCACCTAGTGGCATGATGGATGGCATGATTTACGCCATACGAAAAGCGCTAGACGATGCAGATTTTCAATCTGTTGCGATTATGTCTTATGCGGTGAAATATGCTTCTGCTTTTTATGGCCCCTTTAGAGAGGCGAGCGGTACATCCTTAAAAGGCGATCGTAAAACCTATCAGATGGATTATGCCAATAAAAAAGAGGCTGTTCGAGAAGCTTTGCTAGATGAGCAAGAAGGTGCAGATTATCTGATGGTAAAGCCTGCGCTAGCGTATCTAGATATTATTGCTGATGTGTCAAAAGTATCTTGTCTGCCTATGGTGGCTTATCAGGTCAGTGGCGAATACGCCATGATTAAGGCGGCAGTTGAGAAAGGGTGGATTGATGAGCGTGCAGTCACGTTGGAAGCTTTGATTTCAATGAAGCGTGCGGGTGCAAATATTATTTTAACTTATTCGGCTTTGGATGTGGCTGGTTGGGTTTGAGCCTTGGCATAAGATAAGTTAGACTAGAAATTACCTTTTCCTTACGACAACATTTATGGAACTCAAAGATTACTATAAAATTTTGGGCGTCTCAAAAGATGCCACGCAGCCAGAAATTAAAAAAGCTTACCGTAAACTTGCACGAAAGTATCATCCTGATGTTAGCAGTGAGGCAGATGCCCAAGAGAAATTTAAAGAAGTCAATGAAGCCAACGCCATTTTAAAAGATGAAAAAAAACGGGCTGAATATGACCAAATGAGGCAATATGGACCTCAACCTGGGGCACATTCTCATGCAGGAGCGCAGCAGCGCCACCAAGGGCAACCTTTTTCAGGCGGGCAACAGGAATTTTCCGAAGAAGAATTAAATGCATTCTTTTCATCTATGTTTGGAGAAGGCGGGCCTAGAGGACATGCGCGTCAGCCAGAATATAAAATGCGTGGACAAGACTTTCATTATCAATTAAATATTTCATTAGAAGATAGTTTTCAAGGTGCGAGCAAGACAATCCAGTTGGCAATCAATAAACCAGGGCAGAGTGGGCACTTAGAGACAGAAACAAAAACCTTAAATATCAAGATCCCAAAAGGGATTCAATCAGGGAAACATATTCGCCTAAAAGGGCAGGGAGAGCCCGGGTTAAATGGCGGTGAAAATGGTGATTTGTTTATTGAAATACACATGGAGCCACATAAATTATTTGTGCTTGATGGTAAAAATATTACGACAGTTGTTTTTATTTCTCCTTGGGAGGCCGCATTAGGCGCGAGTATTGATGTGCCAACCTTGAAAGGAAAGGTGAGCATGAAGGCGCCACCTAATACACGGCCGGGTAAAAAAATGCGCTTGAAAGGGCTTGGTCTGACAAGTGATGGTGATCAATTTGTACAGTTTAAAATTATCAATCCTGTATTGCATTCAGAAAGTGATAAGAGAGCTTTTGAGAATCTATCAAAGCAGTTTGACTTTAACCCACGTACAGAAGGAGCTTAGGATATGTCACATTATTTTGAAGAACAGTCTGAGGTGTCGTATACCTTTGTTGAGTTATGTGAGGTGTGCCATGTGGAGGCAACCGTCATTATTGAAATGGTGGACTTTACAATTGTTGAGCCAAAGGGTGAAAGTGAAACATCATGGGTGTTTTCTTCCGTGGATATTTTACGTCTTAAGAAAGCCATACGCATTCACCATGACCTTGAGGTGAATGTTGCAGGCGTTGCCATGGCATTAGAGTTAATGGATGAGTTAAATCATTATAAAAAGAAAGTAAGTGATCTTGAGATGTTGCTGAATAGATAAGCATAAAAAAGCCCACTTTTGTGGGCTTTTAATCGTTCTTAAGGAAAGGTGATGTTTTCTAGTTGCGATCACCCGCAAACATACCTAAGAATTGTAAAATCACAATAAAGATATTGAAGATAGAAACATATAAGGTAATGGTTGCCATGATATAGTTTGTTTCGCCACCTTTAACAATCATATTAGTTTGCCACATGATTAAGGCACCTGAAATCAGCGCAAGAATCACAGATATTGCAAGCGCAAGTGCTGGAATCTGTAAGAATAGATTTGCCACAATTGCCACCAATGTGACAATGATCCCAATGGATAAAAACCCGCCCATTCTTGTGAAGTTACGTCTTGGGTTCAGCGCAAGTGCGGATAAACCAAAGAATATCAGAGCAGTGCTACCCAGTGCCATCAAAATAAGCTCAGAGCCATTACTAAACGTGGTGATATAAAAATTTAGTATGGGTCCAATGACAAAGCCTAAAAATCCGGTTAAGGCGAAAGTGAACACAATACCCATTGGGCTATTTTTTGTTTTATTCACAGCAAAAAGCAAACCAAAGTAAATGATTAACATCATGATTGGGTTAATCGGTATTGATCCCATAGACATAGAAACAGCGGCAGTCATCGCGCTGAACAATAATGTCATAGAAAGCATTAAATAGGTATTTCTAAGAACTTTGTTCGCAGCAATCTGATGATCCGTTGAAAACTGATCGATGGTTTGTGCTTGGCTTTTCGGTCGTTGGTTCATGTTTGAGTTTGGACCCCATGGATTGTTCTGTTTCATGTTGTTATTTCCTTATGAATGGTACAAATTATATTCAGATAAGATTATATGCAAAAATTGCTTGGATAGGAAGCCATTCGTCGGCAGTATTGTGTAAAAATATTAAGATTTTTCATCAATCAAAGTGCGGCGCCACTTTTTTGAGATCAAGAATGAAAATAGGGCTAGAATAATTAGTATGCCAATTAACCCCGTAGTTACAACGCTAATTGTGTTATATTCAGTAGATTGGATGATGATGTCATGGGGAAAGGCATTGTGTGTTAGGGCGATTGCAACAATCCCTGAAAACCCAATAAAAAGTTGCATGATTCCGATCAAAGTAGACTCATATTCTCGAGGCGCAAGCTTTCCAACCATGCCGTAATATAGTGGTATGGCAATGGTTTTGGCGATGGCCATTAAAAAAACAGAGGCGATGAGGTAGGTGCTGGCATCCATGAAGTGTTGGGCATCTCCTGCTTTTTCTCCAAGCCAAAGTAAAACGAATGCGGCGCTTGATAATAAAAGTGCAATGGCGATGAGTGCGGGGAGCGTCAGAAAAAACTGACCTTTTTTCTTGCTTGTCCAGTACAGTGCAAAAATAATGGCCACCACCGCAATAACAAGCGTGTTGATGAGGTTTACAATATCTTCAGGTGCTTGCGTCCACCCAAATATTTTTCCATGTGTAAGCATCCCAGAATACTCAATAAACACCACAGATGACAGGCGTTCAGCAAACCAAAAACTGATGCAGATAATGATGAGAAAAAGTAAACCTAGAAGTCTATGTCTGGAGACCCCTTTGTGCTTAAGGGCGAGATAGACAATGTAAATGATTGAGATGAGACAGAAGGAGATCATCACCATCATATTCAGTAACAGATTGTCGAGGAGATAACGTGTGAAGCCTGTAATGATCACCATCAGTCCAATGATTGCGAGCGTTGCATCGCTGCTGGTAGAATTTGCAGTGTCGGTTTTTGGGGTGGTTAAAGATTGTTTGGCAATATCTTTATCAAATCGTACAAAAATAATGGTGCCAATGACGGTGAAAACTGCCGAGATCAAAAAGGCATGGTCATAGCCGATATATTTGGCAAGATAGGCTGCAATGACGCTATTAAGAAATATGCCAAAATTACCCGTCATAAATAATAAGGTGAAGCCTGCATTGCGTCTTGGATCGTCGGTAGAATATAAGCGACTTAATGATGCATAGATATTGGGAATAATGAGTCCAGCACCCACGGCAAATGCGGCGAGTCCCATCAGCGCCAAGTTATTGATGGAGATCATCCAAAGACCAAAGGCGGCATACAATCCGCCAAGAGAGACGACTCTTTTGTGGCCGTATTTTCGACCGATCATTCCACCTGCAACGGCAGTGAAATTCATTAAAAATAAATAGCTGCCAATGGAAAGAGCGGTGGCGTAGTTCTCTTCAAACCCTAGTACTTGAGCACCGTAACCACCAAATAAAGTCAGGACAGAGGTCAGCCCAAAGGTAATAAAAAGAATGCTTGCACAGATAAACCAGAGCCCTGAAGGTTGCTTGCTGCTGAGAAGTATCCCTTGCTTATATTTCATGTTCTGCTCATTGAAGTCAGATTTTTGACGGGTGATTATGGTTCAGTATAGCGTAATCGTGAGTATTTTGAACTGGTTTATATCTGACTTAAAAGCTGCCGTAGACTTTGGAGATAATTTTGCTCATTGGGAGGAAGTCCAGTGCGTTGTGATGCCATCATTGTCTCGACCAGATGGTCCATCATCATATGTTCGACGGTTGAATTGTCTTGATATTTATTCATCAGCTCGAGATAGATGCCTTTGATACCAAAGGGTCTGTTCGTCGCGAGTTGCTCGCGAATGGCAATATGAAGTCCCATGTGTAGAAAGGGGTTTGTTTGCCCTGATTCAGGGCTGAAATCTTTATCAATATGATTCTGTTTTTTATCAAAAATTTTGTGATATTCAGGGTGTTCAGTAATAACCGTGCTAATAATGGCTTCTGTTGGGTTCAGCGTTTCGCCCTTTAACTTCTTTTGCCAGCTCTGATAATAAACTTCTCTCATGGCATTGCGGTCATTGTTAAATAGCATGGTTTAGCTCCTTCAATCTTCCTTGTTCTTATATTCACAATAGTCATAGATCAAACAACTATTGCATCTTGGTTTCCGTGCAATACAGGTATAACGTCCGTGTAAGATTAGCCAGTGATGCGCATCTATCTTATATTCATTTGGAATGACTGTTAGAAGCTTTTGTTCAACTTCCAATACATTTTTTCCAGGTGCGATTTTAGTTCGATTTGAAACTCGAAAAATATGAGTATCCACTGCCATTGTTGGCTGTCCAAAGGCGGTGTTGAGTA
>Ga0302132_10000419_pt1 | contig 23607 bp, 25 predicted proteins | sample CB9_321_MG_FD_203113 | JGI IMG/M metagenome (GOLD analysis project Ga0302132, IMG submission 203113) | Marine microbial communities from Western Arctic Ocean, Canada - CB9_32.1 | ecosystem: Environmental > Aquatic > Marine > Oceanic | place: Canada: Western Arctic Ocean | collected 2017-09-19
CCGTTCCCCTCGCAGGGTGACTTTACAACCAATTGGCAGACCTTCGCGTAGCTTAAAGTTTGCTACCGACCTTTTCGCCCTACAAAGAACTGGTTTCTGACCACTTATTTGGGTCATTTCATTAACAGCTGTAGCTATTTTTTTAGAGTCTTGTGCAGCTTCACCTATACCCATATTCAATACAATTTTTTCTAAACGTGGTACTTGGTGATCGTTACTAAATCCAAGCTCTTCTTTAAGCTTGGGTTTTAAGACACTATCGTAATGTTCATTTAAACGTGTTGCCATCATATTACCTATCGGTCTAAGACTTCGCCTGATCTAATAGCTACGCGCACCTTGCTACCATCATCCAGATTTTTATAACCAATCCTTGTAGGCTTAGACGTTTTTGGATCTAGTAGCGCTACATTGGATACGTGCAGAAGTGCTTCAAACTCATTAATTCCACCAGGTGACGTTTGGGTGGGTCGCTGATGGCGCTTAACCATATTCACACCCTGCACTAAAACCCGTTTACGCTCACGATCAACTCTAAGCACCTCTCCAGTTTTACCTTTATCTCGGCCAGAAATAACAATAACGTTATCACCCCGCCGTATTTTCATCTTAATATTTTTTACATCTTCAGCGGTCATCTATAAAACCTCCGGTGCAAGTGATACAATCTTCATGTATTTTTTTGATCTTAATTCTCGAGTTACAGGCCCAAATATGCGTGTTCCGATCGGCTCACCCTGCGCGTCCAACAATACTGCTGCGTTACGATCAAATCTAATAGTACTACCATCTTCACGTAGAATATCGCTTTTAGTGCGAACGATGAGTGCCCTATGTATTTCACCTTTCTTTACACGCCCTCGAGGAATAGCTTCTTTAACGGTCACTACAATCACATCTCCAACACCAGCGGTCATGTGCCCAGATCCACCAAGCACTTTGATGCATTGCACCCGCCGAGCGCCGCTGTTATCGGCAACCGATAGGTTAGTTTGCATCTGTATCATGTCTATATTCCTCTTAGATATGCTAGCTATGCGCTAACTTTTTCAATTACTTCAAACCGCTTTAACCGAGAAATTGGACGGCATTCTCTTATACGAACAGTATCACCAATAGAAAGGTTATCGCTTTCATCGTGAGCAGCGTATTTTTTCGACTTTGTAATAATCTTTTTATAAAGAGGGTGCATGACACGTCGGTCTATTCGGACAACAACCGTCTTTTCCATTTTATCGCTAACTACCTTACCGGTTAAAACTCGTCGAGGCATGACTACAAACTCCTATTTATTGCTTTTCATTAAGACGTTCTAATAGAACAGTCTTAACTCGAGCAATATCTCTACGAACTTGACGCTCGCGTGCTGTATTCTCTAATTGGCCACTAGCTTTTTGAAAGCGTAAATTAAAAGCCTCTTTCTTTAAGTCAGTGACTTTATCCTGTAACTCATCGTCACTGTTGGCACGAAACTCACTTATTTTCACAATTCACCTACCCTACCAGCCGACTTACTATACGTGTCTGTATTGGCAGTTTTGCTGAAGCCAATCGAAAAGCTTCCTCAGCAATATCTTGCGATACTCCGTCGAGTTCAAACATCACTCTGCCTGGCTTAACTCGAACCATCCAATACTCAGGAGAACCCTTGCCTTTACCCATCCTTACCTCGGCTGGCTTACTACTAACCGGTACGTCTGGAAAAACACGTATCCAAACTCGGCCGGCTCTTTTCATGTGTCTTGTCATTGCCCGCCGGGCTGCCTCAATTTGTCGTGCTGTTACACGCCCAGGAGTTACGGCCTTCAAGCCATACGAGCCAAAGTTTAGGCTTGTTCCCGACATTGCTATGCCGTGTAGACGGCCCTTATGTTGTTTACGAAACTTAGTTCGTTTTGGACTTAACATTATTAAATTACCCTTTAGCACCCTGACGTTGCGGACTATTGCCCGATTGCTGTTCTCCGAGACGGCGATCTTCAGCCATAGGATCGTGTTCCATAATCTCGCCGCGATAAACCCAAACTTTGACGCCGCAAGCACCGTAGGTTGTCTGAGCTGTGGCAGTTCCATACTGAACGTCCGCCCGCAGAGTATGGAGAGGTACACTTCCTTCTAAGTATTGTTCAGTTCTTGCTATTTCTGCTCCTCCCAAACGTCCTCCACACATTACACGGACCCCCCCTGCACCTAATCGCATTGCACTCTGAACAGCTCTTTTCATAGCTCGGCGAAAGCCAACCCGACGTTCAAGTTGTTGGGCAATATTTTCTGCAACTAGCACTGCATCAATTTCTGGTTTTCGCACTTCTACTATATTAAGGCTTACTTCGGCCCCAGTTCTCTCAGCTACGTCTGAACGTAGCTTCTCTATATCTGCGCCTTTCTTTCCAATAACCACACCGGGGCGCGCCGTGTGTATGGTAATACGTGCTTTTTTAGCCGGTCGTTCAATAATAATTCGACTAATACCTGCAGACTGAAGTCGTTTATCCAAAAATTTTCTTAACTCAAGATCTTCTAGAAGTAGTTTTCCATAATTTGCACCTTCGGCATACCAGCGAGAATCCCATGTCCTATTTATACCTAACCTAAGTCCAATTGGATTTACCTTTTGTCCCATAACTATGCCTCCTCTTGTTCACGTACGACTAGTGTAATACTACTGAAAGGCTTCAGAATACGAGCCATTCTTCCACGTGCACGAGGTCGCCATCGTTTCATTACCATACCTTTACCAACTGTAGCCTCGGAAACCACTAAACGATCAACATCTAGTTGATGATTATTTTCGGCATTGGCTATAGCACTTTCCAGCCCTACTTTGACTTGCTGAGAAATTCTACGCCTTGAAAACTCAAGATCACGCAGAGCTATTTGTACATTTTTTCCTCGAATTGATTGGGCTACCAAGTTCAATTTTTGTGGGCTAACTCTTAGAGAACGAACAACAGCTTTAGCCTCATTATCTGCCATCACCCTAGGTGTAGATTTTTTGCCCATTACTAACCTCGCCTCGCCTTACGATCAGCAATATGACCGTAGTAAGTTCGCGTAGGTGAAAACTCGCCAAACTTATGACCTACCATATTTTCAGTAACTGAAACTGGTATAAATTTTTGTCCGTTATGAACCCCAAAAGTAAGCCCAACAAACTGAGGTAAAATTGTTGATCTACGTGACCATGTTTTAATCACATCATTTCTACCAGAATCACGTACAGTTTCTGCTTTCTTCAATAGATAACTATCTATGAATGGGCCTTTCCAAATAGATCTTGCCACAATCGAATTCCTCTACTTAGCTCGCCGACGCAGAATAAGAGACTGGGTTCTTTTATTTGAACGAGTTCTCTTTCCTTTAGTCGGTTTTCCCCACGGCGTCACAGGATGACGGCCGCCAGATGTTCTACCCTCTCCACCACCATGTGGATGATCGATTGGATTCATAGCGACCCCACGTACTGAAGGACGTTTACCCATCCATCGATTACGTCCCGCTTTGCCTAATTTTATATTGGATTTATCAGCGTTTGATACTGCCCCGATAGTTGCCCTACACTCAGCGCGCACCATCCGAACCTCACCAGAGGTAAGTTTTAATAAAGCATATCCCTGATCTCGGCCCACTAGCTGTACATACGTACCACCAGCTCTTGCGAGCTTACCGCCACCATCAGCTTTTAACTCAACATTGTGGATTATTGTACCAATAGGAATGGAACTAAGAGACATTGCATTACCGGGCTTAATATCTGCTTTATCTCCAGATATTACAGTATCACCAACACTTAACCGTTGAGGCGCAAGAATATAACCATGCTCCCCGTCTTCATATTTAAGAAGTGCGATAAAAGCACTGCGGTTCGGATCATACTCGACTCTCTCCACTATTGCTGGAATGTCCGTTTTGTTTCTTCTAAAATCAATTTTTCGATATAAACGTTTATGGCCGCCACCACGACGTCGCGCTGTTATTCGTCCGGTATTATTTCGTCCACCTTTTTTTGATAAACCCTCAGTAAGCTGTTTCAATGGATCACCCTTCCAAAGGACTGATCGATCAACTAGCACCAAACCTCTTTGTCCAGGGGTATTTGGTTTGTATTGTTTTAATGCCATCGCCTATTCTCCCTATACGCCCGACGATACATCGATTGATTCACCATCTGCGAGGCGAACTAATGCTTTTTTAAAATCGGAAGTACGTCCCAAAACTCCACGCCATCTTTTAGTTTTTCCTACCTGGCGTATTGTATTAACTCCATCTACTTTAACACCAAATAAACCCTCTACAGCCGCTCGTATTTCCGGTTTAGTAGCATCCAAAGGAACACGAAAAATAACTTGGTTATATTCTGCGACTAAAGTAGCCTTCTCCGTAATAATTGGAAAACGAACAATATCGTACATTCTCTCCTTAGAGAGCTTAATACGGCCCCGAGGTTTACGTGATGTACTCATCTCAGGCGCTCCTGTAACTGTTCGACCGCTTCACGAGTTAATATAAGAGTATCACGGCGCAATATATCAAATACATTAGCCCCCTTCTGAGAAAGAAAATCTATTTCAGGAATATTACGGGTTGCCAGAACAAAATTATTATCGAGATCATTACTATCAACTATTAAAGCTGACTTTAACCCCATCGTCACAAACGTTTTTGCTAGCGGTTTAGTCTTAGGATCACCTACTTTAGCCTGATCCACAATAATAAGCTTACCCTCCGCATATTTTGCAGACAGTGCTGACTTTAAAGCTAAACGCCTCACTTTCTTGGGCATATCGTGTTCATGGCTACGTGGCGTAGGTCCAAATGTTGTTTGTCCTCCACGCATTTGGGCAGAACGATTACTTCCTCGCCGCGCCCTACCAGTACCTTTTTGTTTAAATGGTTTTGCACCCGTCCCAGATATCTCACCAACTGTTTTAGTTTTATGAGTCCCCTGTCGACGCTTAGCTAACTGATAGTTTACCATACGATTCAGAAGATCTTTACGCACTGGTAATCCGAACACCGTATCATCCAGCTCTATCTCACCAGCGGCTTTATTTTCGAAGTTTATAACTTTGAACTTCATAACCTATTCCTTGGACGCATCATCTGCTTTTACTAAATCAGCAGCTTCAACTTCTACAATTTTATCTTCGTTTATTTTTGACGACTCTTCTGAACCAGCAGTTTCAACTTCTACAATATCATCACTAACAGCTTCTTTTTCTAGTGATGTTCCAGAAACAATCGAGGCTGGAAATGGTAAGTCTTCCGGTTGCTTCTTTTTTAGAGCATCACTTAACAAGACATAACCTCCTGTTGAACCAGGTACAGAACCTTCAACGGCGATTACTCCATCTTCAGGATTGGTAGAAATAACACGTAAGTTTTGTACAGTCACACGCTCATCTCCCATATGACCAGCCATTTTTTTACCTTTAAATACTTTTCCGGGATCCTGACATTGTCCTGTTGAACCGTGACTACGGTGGGATATAGAAACTCCGTGTGAAGCACGTAGGCCTTTAAAATTATGCCTTTTCATGCTTCCGGCAAAACCTTTACCTATGGACGTTCCACAAACATCAACAAATTGTCCTGCGACAAAGTGAGAAGCAGAAATCTCCACTCCTGTGTCTAGCATAGCATCTAAACTAACCCTAAATTCTACTAATTTTTGTTTAGGTTCAACTTTTGCTTTTGCAAAATGTCCGCGCAGGCCCTTACTCATACGTTTTGGTTTCGCTGCAACCGCGCCAAGTTGTAACGCTGTGTATCCATCCCGCTCTTCTGTTCGTTGGGCGACAACCTGACATCCATCTATCTGTAACAAAGTAACAGGCAAATGATTACCGGTATCATCAAAGACACGGGTCATACCAAGTTTTTTAGCTATCAATCCAGTGCGCATAATATTCTCTTACAGCTTTATCTCAACATCAACGCCAGCAGCGAGATCCAGTTTCATCAATGCATCTACAGTCTGTGGCGTAGGGTCAATAATATCTAATAATCGTTTATGAGTTCTAATTTCGAATTGCTCTCGTGACTTCTTATTAACGTGAGGTGAACGTAAGACAGTAAATTTTTCAATTCTAGTTGGCAAAGGTATAGGTCCATGAACATCAGCCCCAGTACGCTTAGCCGTACCAACTATATCACTAGCTGATTGGTCTAGAATCCGATGATCAAACGCTTTTAACCTGATCCGTATATGCTGACTGTCCATTAAAATACCTCTTACTACTAAATAGTTATCTCTTTATCGAGATAACTCTTAAATACATTTATTCAATTATTGAAGTTACAACACCAGCTCCAACGGTACGTCCGCCTTCGCGAATTGCAAAACGAAGTCCTTCATCCATCGCAATCGGTGCAATCAAATTAATCTGCATGGAGATATTGTCTCCAGGCATAACCATCTCAGTTCCGTCAGGTAAATCAACTGTTCCTGTTACATCTGTTGTACGAAAGTAAAACTGAGGACGGTAATTGGAGAAAAACGGCGTATGACGCCCTCCCTCATCCTTCGTTAGAATATAAGCCTCACACATGAACTTAGTGTGTGGCGTTATAGAGCCTGGCTCCGAAAGAACTTGGCCACGCTCCACTTCTTCACGTTTGGTTCCTCGGAGTAATACACCAACATTGTCGCCCGCCTCACCCTGATCAAGCAACTTACGGAACATTTCTACACCCGTACACGTCGACTTCGTCGTATCCTTGATACCAACAATCTCAATATCATCACCAACATTGACAATACCACGCTCAATGCGACCAGTAACTACCGTACCTCGGCCCGATATCGAAAACACATCCTCAATCGGCATCAAAAAGGGCTGATCTTTTGGACGATCAGGCTGCGGTATATACTCGTCAACAGCAGCCATCAGTTCTTTTATCGAGTTAGACCCCATGGCTTCATCGCCACCCTCTAGCGCGACCAGTGCCGACCCTTTAACGATAGGAATATCGTCGCCTGGAAAATCATATGAAGACAAAAGCTCTCGTACTTCCATCTCCACCAATTCCAACAACTCCTCATCGTCAACTTGATCAACCTTATTCATATAAATGACTAGCGCAGGAACTCCCACCTGACGCGCCAACAAAATATGCTCACGTGTCTGTGGCATCGGTCCATCCGCTGCACTCACTACTAATATAGCACCATCCATCTGCGCAGCACCGGTAATCATATTCTTCACATAATCAGCATGTCCCGGACAATCCACATGTGCATAGTGACGCGCATCCGTCTCATACTCCACATGTGCAGTTGATATAGTAATTCCTCGAGCCCTCTCTTCTGGAGCTTTATCAATCTGATCATATGCCGTAAATTCGGCACCACCTGTTTCAGCTAACGTCTTTGTTATCGCAGCTGTCAACGTAGTCTTCCCATGATCAACATGGCCTATAGTGCCTATGTTACAATGTGGCTTTGTACGTTCAAATTTTTCCTTCGACATCCTCTTTCTCCGCTTTACTTAACCGTTAGATAAAAATACGGCACGTATCTTAAATTTATTTTAAACTCATGCCATCTTGGCAACAACTTCGTCAGCAACAGCCTGGGGTACTTGGTCATAGTGATCAAACGTCATCGTATAAGTTGCTCGACCCTGACTCATTGAGCGTAATGTATTTACATAACCAAACATATTGGCCAACGGTACCATAGCCGTAATTACCCGTGCATTTCCACGATTATCCATCGCCCCAACCTGCCCGCGTCGACTATTCAAATCACCAATTATATCACCCATATATTCTTCTGCCGTTACCACTTCTACACTCATGATTGGTTCTAGTAAACGAGGTGCCGCTTTTTCGAAAGCTTCTCGTAAGGCCGCTCGTGCGGCTATCTCAAAAGCCATTACGGAAGAATCTACATCATGACTTGCACCATCAACCAATTTAGCATGAAAATCTATAACGGGAAAACCCGCAACTGCTCCTGACTCAAGACCCTGTTTAAATCCTTTTTGTATTCCCGGAACAAATTCTCGTGGGATAGACGTACCCCGCAGAGCACTTTCAAATACAAAACCCTCGCCAGCCTCGAGAGGAGAAAACTCAACTTTTAGCCGAGCGTACTGACCAGAACCACCAGTTTGTTTTTTATGAGTGTAGTCTACTTCACAAGACTTGGTTATTGTTTCCCGATAAGCTACTTGTGGGGCACCTATATTTGCCTCAACCTTTGATTCTCGTTTCATGCGATCAATAATAATATCAAGGTGCAGTTCCCCCATACCTTTAATTATAGTTTGACCACTTTCTATGTCCGTTGTAACTCGAAATGAAGGGTCCTCTGCTGCAAGGGACGCAAGAGCCACTCCCATTTTTTCTTGATCAGCTTTTGTTTTTGGTTCCACTGCAATTTCTATAACCGGATCGGGAAACTCCATTCTCTCAAGAACTACAGGATCATTGATATCAGACAAAGTATCTCCAGTAGTTGTACCCTTGAGCCCAGCAAGAGCCAATATATCTCCTGCGCGAGCTATCTTAACGTCTTCACGTTCATTAGCGTGCATCTCTAGCATACGTCCAACGCGTTCACGTCTATCTTTAACCGAATTAACTAAAGATTGTCCCGCTTCCAATACACCAGAATAAATTCTTACAAAGGTAAGAGTTCCAACAAAAGGATCAGTCATAATCTTGAATGCCAAAGCAGCAAACGGCTCATCGTCTGAGCTCAGCCTTTCAATTGGCTCGTCAGTACCCTGCTTTACTCCCTTAATAGCCGGCACGTCTAGAGGTGAGGGCAAGAAGGAAATAACCGCATCCAATAAAGGTTGCACCCCTTTATTTTTAAATGCGGAGCCACATAACACCGGTACAAATGATCCTGATAGAGTTCCTATTCTAATACACTCATCAAGCGTATCTGGATCGGGTTCAGTTCCTTCTAAGTAAGCCTCCATAGCATCATCATCATGCATCACGGCAAGTTCTATTAGTTTTTCGCGCCATTCGGCCGCTGAATCAACTAAATCTGACGGTATATCAACATCTTCGTATTCAGCACCCAGAGTTTCATCTTTCCACACAACCCCCTTCATGCGAATTAAATCAACAATTCCTCGATGATCAGCTTCCTTACCGATTGGAAGCTGCACAACTATTGGCACAGCACCAAGACGGTCTTCTATCATTTCTACACAGTTATAAAAGTCAGCCCCAATACGATCCATTTTATTAACAAAGCATATGCGAGGCACTTCATATTTATCAGCCTGTCGCCAGACTGTCTCTGATTGTGGCTCTACTCCGGCCACACTATCAAATACCGCAACTGCGCCGTCTAAAACTCGAAGAGAACGCTCTACCTCAATTGTGAAGTCAACGTGGCCTGGAGTATCTATAATATTTATTCGATGGTCACGCCAGCTAGCTGTTGTAGCAGCAGAAGTTATAGTTATACCTCGTTCTTGTTCCTGCTCCATCCAATCCATAGTTGCGGCACCATCATGCACCTCACCAATTTTATAAGAACGGCCAGTATAATAGAGAATACGTTCAGTTGTTGTGGTTTTACCAGCGTCAATATGCGCCATAATACCAATATTTCGATACTTATCGAGTGAAGTGCTTCGGGAGGTTGCCATGTCAGTATTCTCGTCCTTACGGGTAGTTGTGTGTCAGACTTACCATCGATAATGTGAAAAGGCCTTATTAGCCTCTGCCATCCGATGGGTGTCCTCCCGTTTTTTTATAGCATTTCCACGGTTCTCCGCCGCGTCCATTAACTCTCTTGACAGCCGCTGTACCATCGTGTTTTCAGATCGACCACGAGCTGCAGTAATCAACCAACGAAATGCAAGTGCTTGCGCCCTTATTGGCCTCACTTCTATCGGCACCTGATAGGTTGCCCCTCCAACACGGCGTGATCGCACTTCAATTTGTGGTTTTACATTTTCAACAGCGTCATGAAAAACTTTGACGGCGTCTCCGCTACCGCGAGATGTAATTTCATCAAACGCACCATAAACTATACGTTCGGCAGCAGACTTCTTCCCATCTTGCATAACATTATTCATAAACTTGCTAACTGCCCTATCACCAAATTTTGGATCAGGTAGAATTTCTCGCTTTTCAGCTCTGCGTCGCCGTGACATCGTTTATGCTCCCTACTTAGGCCGCTTAGTGCCGTATTTCGAACGGCGCTGGCGTCGGTCACCAACGCCTTGGGTGTCCAGCGTTCCGCGTATCACATGATACCTAACTCCAGGCAAATCTTTTACTCGACCACCACGTAACATAACTACCGAGTGCTCCTGCAAGTTATGCCCTTCTCCAGGTATATAACTAGTAACCTCAAATCCATTCGTTAGACGAACGCGGGCCACTTTACGTAAAGCTGAATTAGGTTTTTTTGGAGTTGTTGTATAGACACGAGTGCACACTCCTCGTTTTTGAGGGCAAGCCTCTAACGCAGGTACTTTAGTTCGTTTAACAGGAGCCTTACGAGGCTTTCTAATTAATTGGTTTATAGTCGGCATAAGCCTACCCTTAGTCTTTCTGACCCACTGGGCCAAGTATTTCCAGTTACCTGATTCAATATAGCAAACAGAGCAAACAGAGCAAAACAAATGGTCTTGCCCAAACGAACTCTTTTCGCCAGCCCGCACGGCGTGTCAAAAACCTATTCCTTTTTCTCGGGGTCGTGTTTAGGACTAACTATACCCTACGACCGCGCCCCCTATATAGACGGCGGGGATACTACTTACGCGCTTATTCCTCGTCAACTAATATTTCATAGCATTTTACATACATTATTATCGTTTAATTAAAAAATTTACAAAATTGTGCATATTTGATCAATTATTTAAATATCTAGAGACAAAAAACCCCTATTAATATAATTAATAAACCAGCTATTCAGCAGCACTCGCTTCCTGAACAGACACTTGTTCAACCTCTTCTTGAGCAGCCAGTCGCTCAGCCGCTTCTGCAGCCAACTCATTATCGCGCCGTGCCGCGCTGACACGAACGTTGTTCATCACGTGTCCAGTACCCGCTGGGATCAACCGGCCAACAATGACATTCTCTTTAAGACCAACTAGCTCATCCACCTTACCATTAACTGCAGCTTCCGTAAGAACACGAGTAGTTTCCTGAAATGATGCTGCAGATATAAATGAGCTCGTCTGCAGACTAGCCTTAGTAATTCCCTGTAAAACTGGTGTGGCTGCTGCAAGCTTTAAACCCTCTTTCTTAGCTTTGGCATTGATTTCATCAAATTCAATTTCGTCAACAATTTCTCCCACCAAATAAGTAGTCTCACCTCCATCAGAAATTTCTACTTTTTGCAACATCTGGCGAACAATAACTTCTATATGCTTATCGTTAATAGTTACACCCTGCAAACGATAGACATCTTGAACTTCCTTAACCAGATACCTAGCCAATTCTTCAACTCCTAGTACCCGCAAAATATCGTGAGGAACTGGATTACCATCTAGAAGTAAGTCCCCCTTCTGCACAAAATCTCCTTCCTGAACAGAGATATGCTTACCCTTAGGAATTAGATATTCGATGGGCTCGGCACCATTAGCCGTTTCTTCCTCGCTTGGTACAATAACAATGCGTCTCTTAGTTTTGTAATCCTTTCCAAACTCTACACGGCCATCGCCATCAGCAATAATTGCATGGTCTTTCGGGCGTCGAGCCTCAAATAACTCAGCAACGCGAGGTAAACCTCCTGTAATATCTCGAGTTTTACTACTTTCACGTGGTATACGAGCAATAATATCACCAGCTTGTACAAGCTGGCCCTGCTCAACATTCAAAATAGCATCATGTGACATAAAGTAACGAGCTTCCATACCATTTTCTAGAGTGACAACCTCACCTTGCTTAGAGTTTTTCTTTGGCCGCAAAGTAATACGAGGACGTAGATCAGCGCCACGAGGCTGTTGCTTCCAATCAATAACAACTTTTGAAGTAATACCTGTAGCTTCATCTAAAAACTCTCTTACTGATACTCCTTCAACCAGGTCAACATAATCAACATAACCTTCCTTTTCTGTAATAATTGGCAATGTATACGGATCCCACGTAACTAATGTTTGACCCTTATCCACCGTCGCTCCATCATCCGCCAGCAGTCGAGCTCCATAAGGCAGCTTATGATGGGCTCTGGCGCGACCAGCATCATCAATCAACACAACTTCTGTGTAACGACTCATAATAATCAGAACACCTTCAGAGTTCTCGACTACGCTCCTATTTTCAACTCTGACGGTAGCATCAAAGGCAGCCTCTATACTGGATTGTTCTGATGCACCCTGAGCCGCTCCACCAATATGAAACGTACGCATCGTTAGCTGCGTACCCGGCTCACCAATAGACTGGGCAGCAATTACACCAACCGCTTCACCTACGTTCACTGCTGTACCCCTAGCCAAATCCCGTCCATAGCAATCGCCACAGACACCACCGGCACTCTCACAGGTTAAAACGGAGCGTATTTTAATAGTTTCTATACCCGCTACTTCAATAACGTCAGCTAAGGCTTCATCTATAAGCTCGCCTCCCTTCACTACAACTTTATTAGTTAGTGGGTCTATTACATCCTCAGCCATAGTTCGTCCAAGTGCACGCTCTGATAAAGCAACTACAATATCTCCGCCTTCTATTACAGCTGTTATTGTAAGGCCATCTTTAGTTCCGCAATCTTCCTCAACTATTATGCAATCCTGCGCAACATCAACCAGACGCCTAGTTAAGTAACCAGAATTAGCCGTTTTCAGGGCTGTATCCGCCAACCCCTTACGAGCACCATGTGTAGAGTTAAAATATTCAAGTACAGACAACCCCTCTTTAAAATTAGCAATAATAGGAGTTTCAATTATCTCTCCTGAAGGTTTAGCCATTAGCCCCCTCATACCTGCCAACTGTCTAATTTGTGCTGCTGAACCTCTAGCACCACTATGAGCCATCATATATACTGAGTTTATTTGGCCATCGTCATCTATACGCTGCATCTCTGCCATCATTGCATCGGCAACATCATCAGTACAACGCGTCCATGCATCTATAACCTTATTATACTTTTCTCCTTTAGTAATAAGACCATCCTGATACTGCTGTTCAAATTCTTTTACTCTTCCAGTAGTGTCTTCTACTAACCGACCTTTTAAGTTAGGAATTATCAAATCATCTTTGCCAAAGGAAATACCAGCATTGCAGGCGCAACGAAACCCTAAAGCCATTAGGTGGTCAGCAAAAATAACCGTCTCTTTTTGACCACAGTGACGATAAACTAAGTCGATAACTTCACTTACTTCTCGTTTGGTTAAAAGACGATTTACTGTGTCAAATGGTACACGAGTATGCTTAGGCAATATCCGTCCCAGCATCAAACGACCAGGAGTTGAAGCAACCCGTTTTATAACTTCATTTCCTTCTGAATCTAAGGTATTAATTCTAGCAAACACTCTGGAGTGTAAGGTTATTGCACCCGCGTCTAGCGCTCGCTCTACCTCGTCCATAGAGCCATAACTAGGAATTTTATAAGCTTTAACCTCACCACTTTTTAGTGATTTGCTAAGCACTGAAATATTTGAGGTATCCACTGAAAGATTAGGCGTTTTAGTGTCAGTAAAAACAACTTCTCCTAATCGTAACGCCACTTGCAGTGCTTTTTGAGTTTCAATCTTTACTTCTTCGCAAGCGTTTTCATTGGATGTATACGTTAAATAGTATAAACCAAGTACTATATCTTGAGACGGCACTATGATTGGCTTACCATTAGCAGGACTTAATATATTATTCGTTGACATCATCAGCACGCGTGCTTCTAACTGAGCTTCAAGCGATAGCGGAACATGTACGGCCATCTGATCACCATCAAAGTCAGCATTAAACGCCGCGCAAACAAGCGGATGCAGTTGAATAGCCTTTCCTTCGATTAGTACCGGCTCAAAAGCTTGTATGCCCAGCCTGTGAAGAGTCGGCGCTCTATTTAATAGAACCGGATGCTCACGTATAACTTCCTCAAGAATATCCCAAACTTCAGGCCGAGTTTTCTCAACCATTCTTTTGGCTGCTTTAATAGTTGTCGCGTAGCCGTATAATTCGAGTTTATGATAGATAAACGGCTTAAATAACTCTAGCGCCATTTTTTTTGGTAACCCGCATTGGTGGAGCATCAGTTCGGGGCCAACCACAATAACTGAACGACCCGAATAATCAACTCGTTTGCCCAAAAGATTTTGCCTGAAGCGACCTTGTTTACCCTTCAGCATATCTGATAAAGATTTTAGTGGTCGTTTATTTGCACCAGTAATAACACGGCCCCGGCGTCCATTATCAAACAATGCATCAACAGCTTCCTGAAGCATACGCTTTTCATTACGAATGATTATATCTGGAGCTCGCAATTCGATTAGTCGTTTCAAACGATTATTACGATTAATTACCCGTCTATACAGATCGTTTAAATCTGAGGTTGCAAAGCGCCCCCCATCAAGAGGCACCAAGGGACGCAGTTCAGGTGGAATAACAGGCACAACATCAAGGACCATCCAGGCTGGTTCAGCGCCAGATTCCATAAATGCTTCAATAATCTTTAAACGTTTTACGTATTTTTTTCTCTTTGCCTCTGAACCAGTTTCTTTTAAATCAACTCTTAATTTAGCATGTTCTTCTTCTAAGTTAAGAGTTGATAGCATAAACTTTAATGCCTCAGCGCCAATCAAGGCTGTAAATGACTCTTCTCCATACTCTTCTTGAGCAGCAGCAAATTGTTCTTCACTTAATAGTTGATTTAGCTCAAGGTCAGTTAAGCCTGGTTCTGTAACTATAAAATTTTCAAAATAAAGAACCCGCTCCAAAGATCGGAGGGTTACATCAAGCAGTAAGCCAACTCGACTAGGTAAAGACTTCATAAACCAAATATGTGCTACAGGTGAGGCTAACTCTATATGCCCCATACGCTCCCGCCGAACGCTCTGTAAAGTTACTTCAACTCCACATTTCTCGCATACAATACCACGATACTTCATGCGTTTATATTTGCCGCACAAGCATTCATAATCTTTAATCGGCCCAAAAATCCTGGCACAAAACAAACCGTCACGTTCTGGTTTAAAAGTTCTATAATTAATCGTCTCTGGCTTCTTAATTTCGCCATAAGACCAAGAACGGATACGTTCAGCACTTGCGATCGAGATTCGGATCTCGTCGAAGTGCTGCGGACCTTTTTGCTGGCCGAATACGTTAACGAGTTCGTTCATGAGTCTACTCCTATTAGAAGTTCTGCAACCATTATTAAATAACTAGACAATTCAAACACCAGATTGCCTAAGTTGGACATCTAACCCCAGCGATCTAAGTTCTTTTACAAGCACATTAAAGGATTCAGGAATACCTGCCTCAAAGTTTTCATCGCCTCGTACAACAGCTTCATAAACTTTAGTACGTCCGGCCTTATCGTCAGATTTAACAGTAAGCATCTCCTGAAGTGTGTAAGCGGCACCATACGCCTCAAGCGCCCAAACCTCCATCTCACCAAATCGTTGCCCACCAAACTGAGCTTTGCCTCCCAGTGGTTGTTGAGTTACCAAACTGTATGGGCCTATAGATCGGGCATGTATTTTATCGTCAACGAGATGATGTAATTTTAGCATATAAATATATCCAACGGTAACTTTTCGATCAAATTCTTCACCACTACGACCATCTATTAACTGAACCTGGCCTGACACATCCAAACCCGCTGATTCTAGATGTTGATTTATTTCAACTTCAGTTGCCCCATCAAATACAGGCGTTGCCATAGGAACGCCATTACGAAGGTTACCAGCTAGCTCAGAAATTTCCTCATCTGCAAGATCAGCAATATCTGCATCGTAAATATTGTCACCATAAACTTCACGCAACTTGTTGCGCATTCCATCAGTATTAGCTGATGAGTTCATTGATTGTATCATATCACCTATTTGTCGACCCAGACCATGAGAAGCCCAACCAAGGTGGGTTTCTAAAATTTGACCAACATTCATACGTGATGGCACTCCCAAGGGATTTAAAACAATATCAACAGGGGTACCATCCTCCAAGTAAGGCATATCTTCCATTGGCATAATTCTTGAAATCACACCTTTATTTCCGTGTCTACCAGCCATTTTATCGCCAGGTTGAAGTTTGCGTTTAACGGCAACAAAAACCTTCGTGAGCTTCATAACACCAGGAGGCAGTTCATCACCTCGTTGCAGTTTATCAACTTTATTTTCAAACCGAGCTTCCAAAGAATCTATCGATTCATCAAAACTCCTGTTAAGGGTTTCTATCTGTGACATACGCTTATCTGCACTCACAACAAAGCTACGCCATTGTCCCGGCGTGTAATCACTTAGAACCGTTTCTGTAATTTTAATACCTTCTTCAGTATCCTTTGGTCCTCTAACAGCAGTCTGATTCACCAATAATTCTTTCAAGCGCCCATAAAAGCTGCGTTCAAGAATTACTTTCTCGTCATCACGGTCTTTAGCTAGTCGCTCTATCTCAGATCGCTCAATAGAAAGGGCTCTCTCATCCTTATCTACTCCTCGGCGTGAGAAAACCCTTACCTCAACCACGGTTCCCGTTACGCCAGGAGGGACTTTTAATGAAGTATCACGAACATCAGCTGCTTTTTCACCAAATATAGCTCTAAGCAATTTCTCTTCTGGGGTCATTGGTGATTCACCCTTTGGGGTTACCTTACCAACTAGAATATCAGTAGGATTAACTTCTGCACCTATATAAACTATTCCAGCTTCATCCAGATTTCTAAGAGCCTCTTCACCAACGTTAGGAATATCACGTGTAATTTCTTCTTGTCCTAACTTAGTATCACGTGCCATTACCTCGAATTCCTCGATATGTATCGAGGTAAATACATCATCTCGAACAATTCGTTCTGAAATTAGTATAGAATCTTCGAAATTGTAGCCATTCCAAGGCATGAAGGCGACTAAAACGTTTTTTCCGAGCGCTAATTCTCCAAGATCAGTGGATGGGCCATCTCCAATAATATCATCTTTTTCCACAACATCACCAACCTTAACCAAAGGCCTTTGATTTATACACGTGTTTTGATTTGAACGCTGGAATTTCAAAAGATTGTATATATCAACACCCGCACCACCTCCTTCAATATCACCAGAGGCGCTAATAACTATTCGAGTAGCATCTACTTGATCAACTATTCCCGAACGACGAGCAATAATTGCTACACCACTATCTCTCGCAACCTTTTCCTCCATGCCTGTGCCTACTAGTGGAGCATCCGATTGAAGTAAAGGCACAGCTTGTCGCTGCATATTTGACCCCATTAAAGCCCGATTAGCATCATCGTTTTCTAAGAAAGGTATTAAGGCTGCAGCTACTGAAACCAGCTGTTTTGGTGAAACATCCATAAAGTCAATGTCTTCTGGCAAGGCCATCACATAATCATTGTTTTGCCGACAACTAATAAGCGTATCCGTAAATTTACCGCTTTTATCAAGAGCAGCATTAGCTTGTGCAATTGTATGACGGCCTTCTTCCATCGCCGATAAATAGACCACCTCATCACTAACTTTATGTTTTACCACTTTTCGATAAGGGCTCTCAATAAATCCATACTTATTGACCCTACCGTAGGTTGCCAACGAATTAATTAGGCCTATGTTCGGACCCTCAGGGGTTTCAATAGGACATATTCGTCCATAATGAGTGGGATGTACATCACGCACCTCAAAGCCAGCCCTCTCACGGGTTAATCCGCCAGGGCCTAAAGCAGAAAGACGCCTTTTGTGGGTTATCTCACTGAGAGGATTAGTTTGGTCCATAAACTGACTAAGCTGCGATGACCCAAAGAACTCACGAACTGCAGCAGCAGCTGGCTTAGCGTTGATTAAATCATGAGGCATAACGCTGTCAATTTCGACGGTAGACATACGTTCGCGAATAGCCCGTTCCATGCGTAAGAGTCCAATGCGATATTGATTCTCCATAAGCTCACCAACGGAACGTACCCGGCGGTTACCCAAGTGATCTATATCATCAATTTCCCCATGACCATCTTTAAGGTCAACAAGAATTTTTACAATGTGAAGGATATCTTCTTTCCGAAGAGTTCGAACCGTATCAGGTACATCTATATCAAGTCGGGCATTCATCTTTACTCGACCAACTGCAGAAAGGTCATATCGTTCATTATTAAAAAATAGACCATCAAACATAACTTGTGCCGTCTCAAAGGTTGGCGGCTCTCCAGGTCTCATTACTCTATAAATATCTACAAGAGCATCTTCTCGACTTCGATTCTTATCAGCAGCTAAAGTGTTACGTATATATGGACCAACATCAATGTGGTCTATCATCAGCGTTGTGAATTTTTTTATTTTTAAATCAGTTATTTGAGAGAGGGTTTCCTCAGTAATTTCCTCACCAGCTTCTATAAGCACTTCACCCGTTTCTTCATTGATAAGGTCGTCACCAACATAGTGGCCTATTAGAGCCTCCTCACTAACAAGTATATCTTTTACACCCTCTTCACGATATTGGTTAGCTAATCGCGGCGTTAGTTTAGCCCCTTCAGCAACCAAAACTTTTCCTGTTTTGGCATCAACCAAATCAAACGCCATTTTTACTCCGCGAAGACGTTTTGCATTAAACCCGGTTCGCCACCCACCTTTGGAGCGTGAATAGTTTGTTTTCTCATAAAAATAGTTCAGAATCTCTTCATGAGACATGCCAACCGACTCTGCTTGAGTAAGTTCCCGACCTTCAGCAATACACTGCTCACGTAATATACTCGCTTCAGCACTATATAATGCCATTAAGAAAGTCGTTACCGGCAGTTTTCTCCTACGATCAATGCGAACATGCACTATATCCTTAGCATCAAACTCAAAATCTAACCAAGAACCTCGATAGGGAATAACACGAGCAGCAAATAAATATTTTCCCGATGCATGTGTTTTTCCCTTATCATGATCAAAAAACACACCAGGTGAACGATGCATTTGAGATACAATTACCCGTTCAGTTCCGTTTACAACAAAGGTACCCTTATCAGTCATCAGAGGCATATCGCCCATAAAAACATCTTGCTCTTTAATGTCACGTATGGATCGAGCACCCGTATCTTCATCAATATCCCAAACGACAAGACGCAGAGTAACCTTAAGCGGTGCTGCAAAAGTCATACCACGCTGTTGACATTCCTCCACGTCATATTTTGGCTCTTCGAGCTCATATGAGACAAATTCCAATTGGGCACGTTCAGAAAAGTCTTTAATCGGAAATACTGATTTAAACACTTCTGAAATTCCAACATCAGTTCGTTCGTGGTCAGTAGCACCACTCATTAAAAACTGATTATAGGATCTCTTTTGTACCTCAATTAGATTAGGCATTTGCGCAGCTTCGCCAATGCGACCAAAGCTTTTGCGAACTCGTTTACGGCTAGTAAAAGACCTCGACATCAAGTGTCCTCTTTCATGCGCCCTAGGGCGCTTTATAGATTAAACTCAGATACTTACACGCCAAACGATTAAACTGATATAGCGTGTGTTTTCAATTTTTTTATTGCTAGACCAAATAATTATAGTTCGACCAAGCAAATTAATATCATCATAGAACTGAATACATATTCTTACTAAATTCAGCATACAAAAATATTATAAAGTGCGAAAGCTTTACTTAACCTCAACCGTCGCACCGGCTGCTTCCAACTTAGCTTTGACTTCATCGGCTTCGTCTTTCGTAACGCCTTCTCTAATTGGCTTTGGAGCTCCTTCAACAAGATCCTTAGCTTCTTTAAGACCAAGCCCGGTCAAGCTACGCACTTCCTTAATCACGTTGATTTTCTTTTCACCAAAACTTGCAAGTATTACGTCAAATTCTGTTTGCTCCGCTGAACCAGCATCTCCACCGGCTTCGGTAGCGGCAGCGGCCATTGCTACAGGTGCTGAAGCACTAACCCCCCATTTCTCTTCTAGTAGTTTGGACAAATCAGCGGCCTCAATGACTGTAAGACTACTAAGTTCATCAACAATTTTTTCTAAATCTGCCATTTTATTTACTCCTGAGACTTTTCTATATGCTTAGACGGAACACATTAAGCAGCTTCATCCTGCTTGGAACGTGCCGATAATAATCTTGAAATCTGACCAGCAGGGGCTTGAAGAACACCTGCTATTTTTGTAGCCGGTGCATTTAACAAACCAACAATTTTTCCTCGTAGTTCATCGAGTGATGGCAATGCAGCTAGCTCCTTAACAGCACTTTCGTCAAGTCGAATTTCTGCCATAGCTCCACCAACAACTACGAGCTTATCATTTTCCTTTGAAAAACTAACTGCAACTCGGGCCGCAGCCACCGGATCATCTGAATAGGCTATAGCTGTTGGCCCCTCAAAAAGGTCAGCAATTCCCTCGTAGGGAGTACCCACTAGCGCAAGCTTTACTAATCGATTTTTGGTAACCCTAAAGCTAGCATCTTCATTACGCATACGTCGCCGTAAATCAGTGCTTTCTGCCACCGTAAGTCCTGATTGCTGAGTTACTACCACCAATCCGGCATTTGCAAATGCTCCATTGAGTTCTTCGACCAGCTCTTCTTTTTTAGCTCGGTCCACTTACCGTCTCCACAATTTGGTGTCCAGTCAGTTTTACTGCCCAGACACCGGTTTCAATTTAGCCCTCGCTTTAGCGAGAAACCGTTCCTCCTGCCCAGGAGTAGAAGCACCTAAATTTAAAAATTAGGTCCAACTCATCTCCCGTCTATGCAGGGCTGCCAATAACATCAGCAATTAAGCCTCAGAGTAAAAACCTTGAGACGCCTGCAGTCTCGGACAGGTCAGGCCGTATAACTTTTGGTTAATTATTACACTAAGTTAATTCCGGCCCTTCCATCGTCGTTCCGATTTATTCAGCACGACAAATTTTAATATATCACCTAATCAGCCGACAAAGGACTACTAGGAAGCGAAGAAACATCAACGCGCACCCCTGGTCCCATTGTTGAACTAATTGCTAGTCTTTTTAAATAAGTGCCCTTTATACCACTAGGCTTAGCCCGCAAGATAGCATCAAGAAAAGCTGAGACATTTTGTCCCAATTGTTCTTCACTAAAACTTGCCTTGCCAATACCAGCATGGACAATTCCCTGTTTTTCCACTCTAAACTGCACCTCACCACCCTTAGCATTCTCAATAGCGTTAACAACATCATTGGTCACTGTTCCAAGTTTTGGGTTAGGCATCAAGCCACGTGGCCCCAATACTTTTCCAAGTCGTCCCACTACTGCCATCATGTCAGGCGTTGCGATAACGCGATCAAAATTCATTTCTCCATTTTGAACACTTTCGGCTAAATCATCTGCGCCAACAATATCTGCCCCAGCAGCTCTAGCCTCATCTGCTTTTGAGTCTTTTGCAAAAACTGCAACACGTAGTGATTTTCCTGTTCCATTTGGCAAGGCCACAACACCACGAATATTTTGTTCCGCATGACGTGGATCAACATTCAAATTAATTGATAATTCTATCGTTTCATCAAACTTTGATACTGCAAACTCTTTTACTAGCCGAATAGCGTCGTCAATAGACACGTGATTATTTGGATCTATTTTTTCCCGGGCTGCGCGGAATCTTTTACTTAAATTCGCCATCTTACCCCACAACCTCCAAACCCATAGAACGTGCTGTCCCCATAATCATTAGTGTAGCTCCATTAACATCAACTGCATTTAAATCTTCCATCTTTTTCTCTGCAATCTCCTTACACTGAGCACGAGTTACACTACCCGCTACACTACGCCCAGCTTCTCCACCACCTTTTTCTAGCCTAGCAGCTTTTTTCAAAAAATAGCTCGCCGGTGGTGTTCTGGTAACAAATGAAAATGACTTGTCCTGATAAACGGTAATAGTGGTTGGAATAGGGGCATTAGATTCCAAGTCCTGAGTACCAGCGTTAAATGCCTTACAAAATTCCATTATATTCACGCCCGCCTGGCCAAGGGCAGGCCCTACAGGAGGAGACGGGTTTGCCGCACCTGCTGGCACCTCAAGTCTGACATAGCCTTGTATTTTTTTCGCCATAATTCACCCTTTCCTTATAGGTGTTCGTGGTCCGATAACTCAAGGTCTTCCGAGTTAATCTCCCACGATTCAAATAAAATTTTTAATTTACCAAAATTATCGGTCTAGAGTTTCTCCACCTGTCCATACTCAAGCTCAACCGGAGTTGATCTCCCAAAAATTGACACCGACACCTTCAACCGTGCTCGCTCCTCATCAACATCTTCAACCTGCCCATTAAAGGATTGGAACGGACCATCGTTTACCCTAACTTCTTCGCCAATTTCAAAAGTAACAGATGGTTTAGGTCTTTCTACTCCTTCTTTGACTTGGTGCAAAATCCTGTCTGCCTCAGCTTGACTTATCGGTACTGGCTTACTAGCAGATCCTAAAAAACCAGTTACTTTAGGCGTATTTTTTACTAAGTGATAACTATCTTCATTCAATTCCATTTTAACTAAGACATAGCCCGGAAAAAACTTTCTTTCCGAACTCACCTTGGACCCCCTGCGCATCTCTATAACTTCTTCAGTTGGCACAAGAATTTTTTCAAACCAATCTTCAACACCCTTTACGGTCGCCTGTTCTTGCAGGGACTGCGCAACTTTTTTTTCAAAGCCAGAATAGGCATGAACAACGTACCATAGCATCGACATTGTAAACTAGCCTCCGACCGATAAAGCAAGTTGGACCAACCACGCCAACAATATATCAACTGCAAAAAAGAATAAAGCAGCAATAGCTACCATAACAAAAACCATAATAACTGACTGAACCGTTTCCTTACGGGACGGCCAGGTAACTTTACTAACCTCTTGACGTACCTGACGAACAAACTCGCCAACCGATGGTTTTGCCATTACATACTTTCTATAAACCTATTTGTTTACCCAAAAAGAGTAAATAGTTCAATTGGCTGGCAGGAGTGGAGGGACTCGAACCCGCAACCCCCGGTTTTGGAGACCGGTGCTCTACCAATTGAGCTACACTCCTAGATAGCCGGCAAACATATTAGACACTTAATAACTCTTAAATACATTTATTCAATTATTGAAGTTACAACACCAGCTCCAACGGTACGTCCGCCTTCGCGAATTGCAAAACGAAGTCCTTCATCCATCGCAATCGGTGCAATCAAATTAATCTGCATGGAGATATTGTCTCCAGGCATAACCATCTCAGTTCCGTCAGGTAAATCAACTGTTCCTGTTACATCTGTTGTACGAAAGTAAAACTGAGGACGGTAATTGGAGAAAAACGGCGTATGACGCCCTCCCTCATCCTTCGTTAGAATATAAGCCTCACACATGAACTTAGTGTGTGGCGTTATAGAGCCTGGCTCCGAAAGAACTTGGCCACGCTCCACTTCTTCACGTTTGGTTCCTCGGAGTAATACACCAACATTGTCGCCCGCCTCACCCTGATCAAGCAACTTACGGAACATTTCTACACCCGTACACGTCGACTTCGTCGTATCCTTGATACCAACAATCTCAATATCATCACCAACATTGACAATACCACGCTCAATGCGA
>Ga0302132_10000426_pt1 | contig 23528 bp, 16 predicted proteins | sample CB9_321_MG_FD_203113 | JGI IMG/M metagenome (GOLD analysis project Ga0302132, IMG submission 203113) | Marine microbial communities from Western Arctic Ocean, Canada - CB9_32.1 | ecosystem: Environmental > Aquatic > Marine > Oceanic | place: Canada: Western Arctic Ocean | collected 2017-09-19
GCTATTACAATTCCGACGGGCAGTATGCAGGCCCTGGCAGCGGTTCATCGAAGGCAACCTGGGTCTTATCGGACCTGCCTGCCGGTACCTATCGGGTCTCAGTGACCTGGTCGGCGGGCGGCAACCGTGCTTCGAATACGCCCTACACGGTCAACGGTGGCGATGCGATCAGAGTGAACCAGAAACTTTCACCCGGTCATTCGTCCTTCACATCGCTGACAGACACTGAATCGGGCCTCAGCTTTGCTGAGTTAAGTGATAGTATCACTCTCGGCAGCACAGGTTCGATCACGGTCCAGATGACCAACGATGCCAATGGCTTCGTGATTGCCGATGCGATCCGAATTGAGAAGATCGGCTAGGGTAGCCTGCTGCGATACGGCACGGTGCAGCGGAGCTGACGGCCTGCGTCTGCTGGGTGGATACGTTGAGAGTGCATTTTGCCATTGACGTTGTTTTTTCGTGCCAGCTAATCTAGGCGAAGGATCCGCGTTACTCAGGTAAGTTCGTGACTGCCTCACAGTGGCTGGTACGAGCTCGAAACCGTCAACTGATGGATTGGTTGTGAGAGATGTTTCGCACGCTTCGTCGTCGCATTCGCCAGAAGTTCTACTTCAAGACAGAGAACCTGGTTCGTTGTCTGCGTTTGTTCCACGACGTGGTGAGCGAGACACCTCTTGCCGACAAGTACTGGGTCTGTTGTGGGATGCTGTTGGGTTATGCCCGCGAGGGGCAGCTTATCAAGAACGACTTTGACTTTGACTTCCATTACTGGCCCGAGGACGTGGCGGAACTGGAAACAGCCCTCGAGCGGTTGCAAGCGGCTGGATTCAAACGCTGCTTTCGCTGGGTAAACAACGAGGGGCATACAACCGAGTACGCTTTGATCTACAAGGAGATCAAGTTCGAGTTTTTTGAGGCGACTCGTACTAACGGCAATATTCGCTGGTACACGTATCATCATCGTCCGCCACGACAGTACATAAACGAGGTGCCAGCATTTGAGCTGGAGCCATTTGAGTTTTACGATCGCAGCTGGCTCAAGCCAGTGGATCACGAAGCGTACCTTGAGCAGGTTTACGGTGACTGGCGGACCCCTGACCCGGCCTACTCATTTTATGAGGACTGCACAGCGATCGTCGGGCACGAACCATGGACCGGCGATAATCGCTGGTGAACAGAAGAGCCGGAAACGGAATTCAAACGGGATAGGACGAGCATCATGCGAGAGATGGAACTGGGAGTGATTGTCAGTAGCTACGAGCGGCCTGGCCACTTGCTTCGTACGCTGACATCGATAGCCATGCAGCAGGGTGTGGAGGGAAAGTTTGATGTCGTCATTTCCGATGATGGCTCACGAGACGAAACCGAGCAGATGGTTCGTTCGTTCGCCGCCCAGGCCAATTTCCCCCTGACCTTTGTGACTCATCCCCATGACGGATTTCAGCTGGCTCGCTGTCGAAACGAAGGGGCGGCGGCAAGTCGTGGCCGTTATATCCTGTTTCTCGACGGTGACTGCATTCTCCCGCCCGATCACCTGGCGCTGCACCTGGCCAAGCGGCAGGCGGGTGTGGTCATGGGAGGGGACTGCGTGCGACTTGACGAACCGGTATCCGACGGCGTGACGGTCGAGTCCTTGCGGCAGGGGTTGTTCCCGCCGGTACCTCGTGGCGAGAGCCAGCGAATGAAAAAACAGGCTCGCAAGGCGTGGTTCTACAACCTCGTGCGCCACTCCACCAAGCCCAAGCTGATTGGCAACAATATTGGCATCTGGTGGGAAGACTACCAGGCTCTCAATGGTTATGACCAGAACTTTGTAGGCTGGGGCTGTGAGGATGACGACCTGCGACTGCGAGCCCACCGTGCGGGCCTGACGGTCAAGTCGATCCTCTCCTCGACCTACACCTACCACCTCTGGCACCCGACCGAGCAGACGCAGCCTGACGACTGGAAGAACGGTCTTAACGTGGCCTACCTGACGCGCCCCATTCGCCTGACGCGATGTGTCAATGGACTTGAACAGCGAGAGCCAACTGAGCTGGTCGTTAGGCTGGTCGGTTCACCGAGCAGCGAGGCATTGATCGACCAAATTACTCCGCAGGTCAGCATGTCCGCGGATGGAGATCAGCGTACGGAAGTAGAAGTCCTCTACCTGCCTGGCGAGGGAGCATTCAGTGGCCAGGCGGACTGCAATGTACTGGTCTTAACCGACTCGAGTATCGACTCTGGCGGACGGGGCCGCGAGGCCCATGTGATCCTGCGTGCGGATGCTTGCGACGACAACCAGGACCAGCTGCCACGTGTCTTTCCGCTCAACCAGTTCAGCGAGGCACTGCGCAAGGTCGCCTGACCGGCTAGAGGTAGCGGTTGATCAGGTTCAGCAGCATTTCCTGGCGACCACTCTGGTTCGGTGCGATCTCGCCTTTTTCCAGCATATAGTTGGAGAGGCCTTCCGAGTCGATCGTACCGTTTTCGATTTCTGCACCCACGCCGCTGTCCCAGCTGCTGTACCGTTCCTCCAGGAGTCCTGCGAGTTCGCCATCGGCGCGAATCGCAGCAGCAATCTTCAGGCCCCGGGCAAATGCATCCATGCCGCCGACATGGGCATGAAACAGGTCGATCGGCTCAAAGCTTTCGCGCCGCACCTTGGCGTCAAAGTTCACTCCGCCGGGTGTCAGCCCTCCGTGCTTGAGGATCACCAGCATGCAACGAGCGGTGAGGTAGAAGTCGGTGGGGAACTGGTCGGTGTCCCATCCCAGCAGCAGGTCGCCGGTATTGGCATCGATGCTACCGAGCATGCCTTGCAGGGCGGCATATTCCAGTTCGTGCATCATCGTGTGGCCAGCCAGTGTGGCATGGTTTGTTTCCACATTCAGCTTGAACGCATCCGTCAGTTCATAGTGCCGCAGAAAGTTGACGCAGGCGGCCACATCGGAGTCATACTGGTGCTTGGTCGGTTCCTTCGGTTTGGGTTCAATCAGGAACTGGCCAGTGAAGTCAATCTTGCGGGCATGGTCGACCGCCAGGTGCATGAATGCTCCCAGGTGGTCAAGTTCACGCTTCATGTCGGTGTTATAGAGGTTCTGGTAGCCTTCGCGGCCGCCCCAGAAGACGTAATTCACTCCACCCAGCCGCTTGGTCACTTCCAGGCACTTTTTCACTTGCGCCGCGCCATAGGCGAAGGCATCCGCGTTACAGCTGGTTGCTGCCCCGTGCATAAAGCGGGGGTGGCTGAAGAGGTTAGCTGTTCCCCATAACAGCTTGATACCGGTCCGTGCCTGTTCTTCTTCCAGCACATCCGCGACCTTATCAAAGTTGTCATTGGTTTCCGCCAGCGAGTTGCCTTCCGGGGCGACATCACGATCGTGAAAAGCGTAGTACGGAGTACCCAGTTTTTCCATGAATTCGAAAGCGACCCGTGCTCGCTGGATGGCATTCTCAACCGACTCACTACCATCATCCCAGGGCCGCTGCATGGTGGCGGAACCGAAGGGATCGAGCCCCGTGCCACGGAAGGTATGCCAGTAGACGACGCTGAAGCGGAGATGCTCCTTCATCGTCTTCCCCTCGATCAGCTCATCCTCGTTGTACCAGCGAAAGGCGAGCGGATTGGTCGAATCAGGACCCTCGTACTGGATCTTGCTGACGTCGGGAAATGCGGCCATGGTGGTCTACTCGATTGCCAGAAAGAGGAATGCGATTCAGTTCCGCTCATCGTGTCAGAATCCCGGCTGAGGAGCAACGGGATGGCCGGACCCTGGTGCTGCGCTGATCGGCGAGCTACTTTTCCAGTTCTGAGTCAGCCGGTTTCATGGCAGCCTTGTGGGCGGCCACCGCCTGCTGCAGCTGTTCAATAACCTCGGGCTGGTCTTCACCCAGGTCGTGCTTCTCTGATGGATCGTGATCGAGGTGGAATAGCAGTGGTCGCTGATGGACAATTGGCTCTGGCTGCCCATAGGCATTCTGGGTCATCAAGTGCATTTTCCAGGGACCCTGGCGGACAGCCATCAGGTTGTAGCCGCGATAGTAGAAGAGTTGTTTGCGAGTCGAAGAGCCGGTCTGGGTCAGTATCGGCATCAGGTTGTGGCTGTCCATGACCCGGTCCGTTGGCATATCGATATCGGCAATCTCATGCGCGGTCGCGAAAATGTCCATCGTGCTGGCCAGCTCGGTGGCAACAGCGCCGGCCGGAATTGTGCCAGGCCACCAGGCCAGCGTGGGCTCCCTCATGCCACCTTCCCAGGTGCTGCCCTTGCCATCCCGCAGCAATCCAGCAGATCCACCGTGCTCATTGAAAATCAGCCAGGGGCCATTGTCGCTGGTAAAGAAGACCAGTGTGTTGTCTTCCAGGTCCAGCTTGCGAAGTGTCTCCAGGACCTGGCCGACACTCCAGTCGATCTCCTCGATGACGTCCCCATAAAGTCCCCGCAGGCTCTGGCCGGCGAAATCGGGATGCCGAAAGAGCGGTATATGGGGAAGGCTATGCGGCAGGTAGAGAAAAAATGGCTGCTTGCGATGCTGGCGAATAAATGCGGTCGCCTGTTCGGTATACCGCCGGGTGATTGTCCGTTGATCGGCAGGCCGCTCGATAATCTGCTCGTCCTGCATCAGCGGCACATTCCAGTACTCGACGCGGGGATCAAGAAAGGCTGCGCGGCCCCTGGGTGCGTCCGCGACGCGATCCATGTCGTTGGAGTAGGGGATGCCGAAATAGGAGTCGAAGCCGTTCGAAGTTGGCAGGTGCGGGGGCAGGTGGCCAAGATGCCACTTGCCGATACAGGCGGTGGCGTAACCCTGCTTCTTCAGGGCCTCGGCCAGTGTGATTTCGCTGGCTGGAATACCGCTCTTGGAATTCGGGAAAAGCACGCGCCGCTTGTTGCTGCACATCCCATTGCGGGCTGGCAGCCGGCCGGTCATCAGGGCGGCTCGGCTGGGAGTGCAGACAGGTGCCGCCGAGTAAAACTGAGTCAGCTTCATCCCCTCACTGGCCATCCGGTCCAGCTGCGGAGTTCGAATGGTGGGGTGTCCGAAACATCCCAGGTCACCGTAGCCGAGGTCGTCCGCGAAGATCACGATCACGTTCGGCGGTCGCTGAGCCGACTGCAACTGGGGACTGATTACCAGCAGTGCCAACAGCAGGGCAGCGGCGCGAGAGAAGTTATTCATCGCAGAACCTATTCGATGTTCGTCACGGGCTGCTCATAAGGCTGCTCGTTATGCCGCGTGACATAGTTAAGGATGCGGTCGCCCAGTCGTGGGAAGAGCATGGCAATGGCGCACAGCACTCGGGCGTTCCAGGGGACGACCAGTTCGGGTCGACGTTGCTGGCATACCAGTAGCACGCGGCGTGCCAGCTTGTTGGGACAGAGTTGCTTGATGCGAGCACCGGCGCCCGGCAGTCGGGCCTTGCGTGGCAGGTTACGGGCCTGGCGATCATAACGGGTGCTTGTTCCCTCACGGGCAATCGGGCCGGGGCAGACCAGCAGCACGTGGACTCCCTCGGATTCAAGTTCCATTCGCAGTTGCTGGCTGTAGGCGGCAACAGGGAACTTGCTGGCTGGGTAGGCGCCCAGGTAGGGACCGGCGATTCGTGATGCCAGCGAGCCAATATTCACCAGGTGCCCAGCTGACTTTTTCAAGACGGGCAGGGCAGCTCGGCAGCAGCGGACCAGTGCCAGAAAGTTCAATTCCAACAGCTCGGCGAATTCTGCAGGCGAGGTGGATGTGGCCCAGCCTCGACTGCTGCGACCCGCCGCGTTGACCCAGGCATCGATCGTGCCATGTTCGTCCACGACGGTTTTGACCAGCTGGTTGACGGAGGCATCGTCGGTGACGTCTGTTACCACTGGACTGACGCGACCAGGCAGCGCTTCGGCGGTGGCTTCCAGCCGTTGCTGGCCTCGCGCGGCGATCACCACGTTAGCCCCTGAGGCCGCATAGCTGGCGGCCAGCGATCGACCGAAACCGGCAGATCCGCCTGTGATCACAACGACCTTGTCTTGCCAGTAACCCATCAGCTGTGCTTTTCAGGTTCTCGGTTCCACCGCCAGCGGGGACGTTGTGCCAGCCTGATTCAAGTCTAGTCTTCCGGGCCAGAATTGGCTATCTCTGGATCATGCCGGGAGAAGTCAACCAGTTCCCAGGAAATCGACGGTTGCTGGGCCTGGCCGCCACGCGGCATGCGAATATATTTTTCCGGATAGCCGAATTCTGGATGGAATTGTCCACGAATGTAGAGATTACAGACATCCGGTCCACGTTCTCCCTGCTGGTAACGGCGGATACTGACCAGGTCACGGCTGATGGTCTCCAGCATTCCCTCGACGCTCCAGGCGGGGAAGGAATGGCGGCTGGAGAGGGGGTTGCCATTCAAGAGGATCGCGGAAACTTGACCGCCTCGCACGCGGATCTGGTAAGTGTCGCGTTGTCGGTTGGTGACATGCAAATGCAAGTCATAGTCGTCGATCTGGGCCTGCTGCCACAACTGCTTTACCTCTGCCAGCCGTGCTTCATCAATGGCCTCTATCCGCCCACGAGAAATGAAAATCACGGCGGCTGTCAGCATCGCCGTCAGCAGTCCGCTGATCCAAGCGGCGCGGCGAAAGCGAACAGCTGGACGTCTGCGGGGAGCTGGCCCCTGGCTGGCTTGTTCACTCTCTGGCTGCATCAGTGTGGCACCCCTGTTCGTGGTCCATTGACGGCTTCTCAAGATCCAGGCAGGAGCTTTCCCGCCAGCCGAAAAACCGATATACAACAGGCTGACCGGCAACCGCTGTGGTCATTGTCAGCCAGTTGCCGGGGTTACGTCAACAAAGGAGTCCCGATGGCTGAAACCTCACTCAGCAGTCCCCGTGCACGGACCAAGATCGTGGCGACGGTGGGGCCGGCCTCAAGTTCGCTGGAGCAACTGGGTCAGCTGGTCGAGGCGGGCGTGGATGTGTTTCGCATCAACATGGCGCACGGCAGCCGCCAGGAGCATGAGACAGTGGTCGAGCGGATTCGGGAAACCGGCTCCGCCCGTAACCAGGCGCTGGGAATTCTCGTCGACCTGGCTGGCCCCAAGATCCGACTCGGCCAACTTGCCAGTGATCCATTGATCTGTCCGCAGGGTAGTCTGTTCCGGATCGTCCGGGGGGACGTGGCCCAGCAGCAGGACGAACTGGTCTCGAACTACCCCCAGCTGATCGATGAACTGGAGGTCGGTGATCGCGTCATGCTGGCCGATGGTACGGTCGGCATGAAGGTGGTCAAGTGCGACGCGGATGTCGTCTCGGTTGAAGTTATCGATCACGGCCAGGTCCGCAGCCGACAGGGTCTTAATCTCCCCGGCGTGACACTCAGCATTCCCTCGCTGACTGAACAGGACCGGGACAATGCAGCCTGGGCGGCAACAGCCGGGGTCGAATTTATTGGGCTCAGTTTCGTCCGTGGAGCTGACGAGATCTATGATCTCAAGGGGATCATCTCGGCGCACGAATCGCGTGCCATGGTGGTTGCCAAGATCGAGAAGCGTGAAGCACTTGAGAATCTCGACGAGATTGTGCTGGCTGCCGATGCAGTGATGGTGGCGCGAGGCGACCTCGGTGTCGAAATCGACTTTGCCGAAACACCGATGGCACAAAAGCGGATCATCAATACCTGCCAGCATTATTCGCGGCCAGTGATCGTGGCCACGCAAATGCTCGACAGCATGCACGACTCTCCCCGCCCAACCCGCGCTGAGGTGACCGATGTGGCGAACGCCGTGCTGGATGGTACCGACGCCTGTATGCTCAGCGGCGAGACTGCCATCGGGAACTTCCCGATTGAGTCCGTGCTGGTGATGAATCGGATCATGCTCAATACCGAGAAAAGCCTCCCCTCTCAGCCTGCCAGGGAAGCGCCACGGTTTTCCGATGGAGTTCACCCAATCACCGCAGCTGTGGTTTACGGCGCAGCCCGAATTGCTGCACGGCTGGATGCCAGCTTTGTCGTGGTGGCAACACGCAGCGGCAACACCGCCCGGGTGAAGGCCAAACAACGTGACTTCATTCCGACCGTCGGCATCAGCAGCTCGGCTGCCACACTTAATCAGCTCTGCCTCTACTGGGGAATCATCCCAGTGCCAGGCCTGCTGCATGACAGCCAGGATCAAGTCCGTGACGCTGTCATCGCCTGGGGCCGGCAGGACGGCTGCCTGGCCAACGGCGACCGGATCGTGCTGGTGACAGGTACCGGCCTGGCCCCGCTGGCTCACAACATGGTGCATGTGCACGAGGTGAGCGAGTAGTGTTGCAGTGCCGAAGCAGGGACTCTGAGCGACTGAGCCCTGGCGGCTAGCCAGTAATCTCCTCAATCTCCACTGCCCGTTTTTCTGCCACGGATTGGTAACAGGCGTCGACAAGTGCCATCGTCAGCAAGTTGTCACGGCCGCCAATTTCCGGTTCACTGTTGGTCTCCAGAGCGACCAGCAGCTGCGCCATCGGGCCCACGAAGGCATCTGGAAACCAGACTTCATTCCAGCGAGGGGAATGCCAGCTTTCGCCGTCAGCAATCGTTGAGTAATCGAGCGTACTGGGTGTCCTCTCGGGATAGCTGGGCCAACCAATGGTCCCCCGGGCGAGCCCCTCGGTTCCTTCCATCCGCCAGCGAATGCCGATATCTGCAGCAGCACCTTCACGAGCGGGGCCGGCCCAGACATCGTCCCAGGCGGTTGCCCGGGCACCATTGGCGAACTCCAGTATGTAAAGACAGATGCCATCCTGGTGGTCAAACTGTTGCAGCGTTCGTGGGTCGGGGATCGTGCTGCAATAGACGCGTTGGGGATCGCCCAGCCAGTAGCGGAAAGTGTCCAGGTGGTGGATCGACATAATCCGCAGCGTGACCCATCCCTGTCGCTGCTGCCACGGCATCCAGTGAGGGATGGCACGCATCTCAATACTGGCCAGCAGCGGCTCTCCCAGGGCACCGCGACTGAGCAGGTCCTGGCAGCCGCGCACCGACTGGTCGTAACGCATGTTCTGGTTGACAGCCAGGACAATGCCGGCATCCTCACACAGCTGGACCACCTGGCAGGCTTGCTGGTAGTCGCTTCCCAGCGGTTTTTGAGCCAGGATGCCTCGCACCCGCTGTGGGTGGGCGACGATTTTCCGGATCACGTCGATTTGAATGTCGGGTGGAACTGCCACGTCGACGACCTCGATGTCACCGCGGTCGAGCATTTCATCCAGGTCCTGATAGCCAGCCAGGTCGTGCCGGGCCGCGACTTCACTGACCTGCTCGGCCCTCCGCGAGACGATCGCCAGGGGGTTAAAGCCGGCCTGGCGATAGGCCACCAGGTGGCAGTCAGCCATGATGAAGCCGGCGCCGACACAGCCGATTCCGACGTCCATTCGGTCCGGCAGGCGAGGCAGATAGTCGAGCTGCTGGTCGGTCGGTTGGTCGGTCGGTTGGTTCATCGCGGGGGCGCCTTATGCAGGTCCAGCCTGGCCACGCAGGCCAGCAGCTTGCATCAACCGGTCGGTTGCCTCGTAAGCCTCCTGGACCCACTCCACAATCTTCTCGGGCTCGGGTGAATACTCCAGTTCGATTGAAATCGTACCGTCGATTTCCAGCGACTTGATTTGCTCGAGGTAAGGTTCGAAGGGGACCACGCCACGGCCTGGTGGCAGGTCTCCATGGACCTTGCCATCACAATCCGAGATGTGGACATGAATCGCCTTGCCACGCAACTGCTGGAGTTCCTCGGGCGGCACGTCGGCCAGCACCAGGTGGGAAATGTCGATGTTGGCGCGGACAGCCTCGTGATCACAGTCGTCGATGAACCGGGACATCGTTTCCACGCTGTTGACCAGCGACAATGGGAAAGGTTCCAGTTCCAGCGCGATCTGTATGCCAAGCTCAGCGGCGCGGTCACCGAGGCGGCGACAATTGTCCACTGCCGTGCGCCACTGCTCCTCGGCAGGTATCACCTCGCGGTTCCAGATGTACTCGCCGAGTACTAGCAGCAGGTTGTCCGCTTCGTACTCATAGACCAGGTCCAGGTAAGCCTTGACTCGCTCCAGGTGAAACTGCTGGACACTCGGGTTGAAGTCGATCAGGCCGACAGCCACGCAACAGATCGATGTGATCGGCAAGTCGAGGCGATCACACTCGTCCTTGATCAGGCGACGTTCCTGCACGTCCGCATCGAGTGGGTCGATGAAGATATCGATCGTGTCAAAGCCGATCTCCTTGGTCTTCTGGAGACCGAAAACAGTCGGTTGCTCCGCCTGGACCCAGGCAGAGTTGATCAATCCAAGTTGCATGGCTGGGTTACTCCGGGGAGGCTGAGCGAGCACGGCGGGCCTGTCGCTGCAGTCGGGGCTGGATGTCCATGTTCTTCGCCAGGAAGGCAAGCATATCGCCCGCGGCTGCAATTCGCTTACTGGTAGGAGTGCCGGCGCCGTGGCCGGCGCGAGTTTCGATCCGGATCAGAACCGGGTTGTCCCCCTGGTGGCAATGCTGTAACTGGGCGGCGAACTTGAAACTGTGTCCCGGTACGACTCGGTCATCATGATCGGCCGTGGTCACCATTGTGGCAGGGTAATCGGTATCTGGCTTCAGATTGTGCAGCGGTGAGTAGCCGAGCAGGTTTGAGAATTGTTCCGGGTCGTCGGCAGAACCGTATTCCGAAACCCAGGCCCAGCCGATCGTGAATTTGTGGTAACGCAACATGTCCATCACCCCAACGGCTGGCAAGGCGACCTGGCAGATGTCGGGGTGCTGGGTGATCACCGCGCCGACCAGCAGCCCTCCGTTACTGCCTCCACGAATCGCCAGCTTCTCGCGGCTGGTGACTTTTTCACTCACCAGCCAGTCTGCGGCGGCAACAAAATCGTCAAACACGTTCTGCTTGTTCTTCAGCATGCCCGCTTCGTGCCAGTCGCGACCATATTCCCCGCCCCCGCGCAGATTGGCAACGGCGTAAACGCCGCCCATTTCCATCCAGACCAGGTTGCTGACAGAAAAGCCGGGAGTCAGTGAAATGTCGAAACCTCCGTAAGCGTAAAGCATCGTCGGGTTTGAGCCGTCACGACGGAGCCCCGTGCGTGAGACCAGGAACATCGGGATACGGGTTCCATCCTTGCTCTCGTAAAACACCTGCTCAGTGCTGTAACGGTCGGGGTCGAAGTCGACCTCCGGCTGACGAAAGATCACGCTCTGCCCGCTGGCAATGTCGTAGTGATAGATCGTGGCCGGAGTGGTGAAGTTGCTGAATGTGTAAAACGTCTCCGTGTCCTTCAGCCGGCCGCCAAATCCGCCGGCCGTGCCAATGGCAGGAAGCTCGAGTGACTCAGCCTCGTCGCCGTCCAGTGAATAGACCATCAGTTGTGAATGGGCGTGGTGCAGGTAACTTGCGATCAACCTGCCCCCCACCATCGAGATATCCTCCAGCGTGTCCTCCGACTCGGGGATAATCTCCTCCCAGTTTTGCGGATCAGGAGCGGCAATATCGATCCGGATTACGCGCCGGCGGGCTGCGTCCTTGTCGGTCAAAATCCAGAATTGACTGCCGACGTTGCCAAGGAAACTGTAGGAGGCGTCGAATCCCGAAATCAGCTCGACCACGTCGCTCTCGTCGGCTGACAGGTCCAGGTAGAACAACTGGTTCTTGCGCAACGTCCCCTTCCAGACACTGATGATCAGGTAATCGCCGTCGTCGGTGACGTAGCCGCCGAATCCCCATTCCTTTTCGTCCTGCCGCTGGTAGACCAGCCGGTCTGAAGACTGTGGATCTCCCAGCTTGTGGAAATAGAGCTTCTGAAAGTGGTTGGTGCCGGTAAGTTCGGTGCCGTCGGCCGGCTCGTCATAGCGGCTGTAATAGAAACCGGAGTTGTCCGCGGACCACGATACCCCGGAAAACTTGACCCACTTGAGGTGATCATCCAGCAGTTCGCCGCTGCCCACATCCATCACCTTCCACTCTCGCCAGTCCGAACCGGCGGCAGCCAGGCCAATTGCCAGCCTTGTGCCATCCCGACTTGCTCGCCAGCCGGCCAGTGCAACGGTGCCATCCTCTGAGAGATTGTTGGGATCCAGCAGGATCCGGGGCTCGCCATCAAGCCGGTCCACGGTGTACAGGACGGACTGGTCCTGCAGGCCATCGTTGTGAGTGTAAAAGTAACGATCGCCGCGCTTTACCGGTTGGCCAAAGCGTTCATAGTTCCAGAGCTGGGTGAGTCGATCGGTGATCTCCTCTCGTGGCCCGATCTGCTCCAGGTAATCAAACGTCACCCGGTTCTGGGCCTCGATCCACTCGTGGGTCTCGTCACTTTCGGTGTCTTCCAGCCAACGATACGGATCGAAGACCTCGACGCCATGATAGTTGTCCACTGTGTCGCCACGCCGGCTGGTCGGATAGTCGATTGTGATCACACCTGCTGTCCTTCGTTGTTGTCCACCGATCCTCAGTTTGCCTGCCAGTGTCGCCTTCCGCAGCCCCCTGGCAGGAACTGCCTCGGGATCCTCGCCAGGACTACTGGAATAGAGCAGGACTGCTGCAGAGAGTCCAAACAGGGCGATCAGGCTGAGAGATTTAAACACGTTGTGCCTGCCCCGGAGAATGTGAAAAGTGATGCAGCTGACCAGCGTCAGGACTGAATGTACCCCGCCAGTCACTGGCATTCCAGTTGGCAGCGAGGTGTCACTGCTGTGGCGCGACGGCTGACACGATGTTGTCAGCCCGACTGGGAGAATGTGACGCAAACGGCCCGCCACCTAACCAGGAAGATGACATGTCCAGCTTGGTAATTGCCGACGACGCAGTCGCAGTTTACCGTCCTGTCGTCCCGTTGGCGTTGGCGGTTGCAGCTGGAATCCTGGCGGATCGCTGGTTCAGCGTCACCTGGCAGGTCTGGCTGCTGGCGATGGCGGGCAGTGGGCTGTTGGCCTGGCTGACGGGGAGATCGCTGCAGCGGTTGTCCGGAATCTGTCTACTGTTCAGCCTGGCGTGCGGGTCGGCTGCCTGGCACCAGTACGACTGGGACTGGTTTCCAGCCGACAACCTTGCCTTCCGCCTGGACCGCGAATCCCGACCGGTCTGCTTGCGAGCCCAGCTGGTATCGAGTCCCCGCCTGTTGCCGGCTGAACACGATCCACTCTGTTCTTTTCCACAGCAGCAGATGAGCAGCGTTCAAGTCAGTCTGCTGGCACTTCGCCAGGGAAATCGCTGGCAGCCAGCCAGTGGCGGGGCGTCGCTCTGGGTGACCGGACGGCTCGATCATGTTGCTTGTGGAGATCGCGTTGAGCTGCTGGCCTTTGCACGACAGACAGTCGACCTGGCCGCTGGCAGACAGGTTTCCAGCAACCGTGGTCGCAGTCGTCGAGAGCTGGTTCGCTTGCGGGCGATTTCGCCGGCCGCTGTCCAGCTGTTAGAAGCTGCTGATCGCCGCCAGCCCTGGATATGGATCGAGGGCCTGCGGCGGCGTGTCGAGTCTTCGCTGTTCCACTGGCTGGGTCCGCGTCATGCGCCACTGGCGTCGGCGATGCTGATCGGTGTCCGCGACCAGGTGCCCTCCAGCCAGCGGGATGCCTTCTTCCTGACTGGCACAGTCCACCTGCTTGCTATCTCAGGGCTCCACGTTGGTATCCTGGCAGGTCTGTTATGGATTGTGGTCCGGATGGGTTGGATGCCACGCCTACCCGGCCTGTTGCTGCTGATCGTGCTGGTTGTCTTCTATTGCTGGTTGACCGGAGGTCGACCGTCGATTCAGCGAGCGACCGTGCTGGTCTGCTTGTTGTGCTTGGCCGAGCTGCTTTTTCGTCCGGTGCTGCCGGTCAACTGTCTGGCAACCGCAGCCGTCGTGATCCTCTTACTGGACCCCAGCAGCCTGTTCCAGGCCGGCACCCAGTTGTCGTTTATTGCCGTGCTGGCTCTGATCCACGCTCCAGACCGGTTCGTGCGCCGGCCGGTTTTATCCACCGATCCACTCGAGAGGCTTGTGCAGCGAGTCGCGGACAACTGGAGGCGGAGGACGGCGAGGGCGGTCGGCAGGGCACTGCTGCTGTCGATCTACGTCTGGGTGGCGACCGCTCCTCTGGTCATCTACCATTTTCACCTGATCAGTCCTGTCGGCGTGCTGCTCGGCTGCGCCCTGGGGATTCCACTCACGATTGTGCTGGTCGGCGGTCTACTGACAGCTGTCCTGTCACCATTGGGCGGTCTGGCTGCACTTGCTGCCTGGCCCTGCGGCTGGGGGCTCGAAGCGATCATTCGACTGACAAGGTTCGCCCGGGAACTCCCGGGGGCCTATTTCTGGACGCCGTCGCCTCCCGGCTGGCTTGTTGGCCTGTTCTACCTGCTGTTGCTTGCTGGCTGGCTCTGCCGGCTACCACGTCCTCGCTGGCTGCTGCGCTGCGGGCTGGTTGCCCTGTTCGTCGTCGGACTGCTACTGGCGGGCCGGCTGGCGCGAAAACCACCATCCGGGGTCTTGCGAGCCACGTTCATATCCGTTGACCACGGCACTTCTGTCCTGCTGGAGTTCCCCTCGGGCCAGGTCTGGCTGTATGACGCCGGCCACCTGGGACATCCTTTGACAGCCGGACGGTCGATCTCAAATCTGCTCTGGAGCCGCGGTATTCACCGCATCGACCGCCTCTTCCTGTCGCATGCCGACATCGATCATTTCAATGCTATCCCGTATCTGGTCGAGCGTTTCCAGGTAAGTCAGATGCACGCGCCGCCCGCCCTGCAGCATGCCAACTCAGCGGCCGAAGAATCGCTGCTGACCGCCCTGCATCGTGCCGGCCTGCAGCTCGATCCAGTTGTCCGCGGCTCAGTCATACCGGCGGTTGCCGGAGTCAGTGTGGAGGTGCTTCACCCGCCCGCCGAAGCTGTCTTTGAGAGTGACAACGCCGGTAGCCTGGTCCTTGAGATCAGATTTGGGGTCCATCGCCTGCTCTTGCCAGGCGACCTGGAATTGGATGGCCTGGATGACGTGCTGGCTTTGCCTGCCCGCCGGGTCGACATCTTGATGGCCCCTCACCACGGCAGCCGCAACAGTGAGCCGGCGCGGGTCTGCCGCTGGTGCCGCGCCAGCCTGGTGGTGGTCTCCAGCGGCCATCGCCAGGCCAGCGGTGAAGAGGCCTACCGCGCCGCCGGCTGCCGGCTCTATTCCACCCGGCGGGACGGTCATGTGACGGTGGAATTGTCGACAACGGGATACCGTATCAGGACCGAGCGTGGATCGGCGGCCTGGCGGATCCAGCCTCGCTGAGCACAATCCGTTCAGGATGTGTGGCCAGCATTCCCGTTGCTCTCCTGGTCGAAATAGTCGCGCAGCAAACGCCGCAGCTGCTCGCGGGCCCGGTACAAACGGCTGCGTACCGTCCCCAGGGAGATGTCCAGGATGGTTGCTATCTCTTCGTATTCACACTGTTGGATTTCACGTAGCTCCATCACCGCCCGGTGTTCGGGTGAGAGCTGTTGCAGTGCCTGCTGAACCTCTGCCACCAACTCACGTTTCATGACTCCATCCTCGGGAGGGGTTTGCCGGCCAGCAAGGCTGTCATCTCGTTCTTCCGAGCTGAGTGGATCAAGTGACAACTCTCCCCGGTCCTTGCGAAACAGGGTCATGGCACGGTTGAAGGCGATTCGATAGAGCCAGGTGAAGAACTGGCTCTTGCCATCAAACCGTGAGAACTTCTCGATCGCCTGGATGAAGGTATCCTGCACCACGTCGCGGGCACGTTCGGTATTACCGACCACGCGGACCATACTGGTATACAGCCGGTCCTGGTGAATCTGGATCAACTCACCCCAAGCTTGTCGGTTTCCATCCCGAATCAACTGGATGAGCTGCTGTTCGCGTTCGTCCACGGCCAATCCAGCTCGTTTTCAAAGTAAATCGAATGCAGCAGGCGGTCACGCTGGAGAATTGTGTCCGCTAACCTGCTTCGAGTTGCCGATGTGCCCCCGGTCTCTTTTCCATCATCCCCGCGATGGAAAAAGTTGTCAAATCAACGGTCGCCGGGACAATCCCAGGCAGGCCAGCGAGCTGGTGTCAAAAGAGGATACGATTACTCCAAACTCAGGCCACTGGCCAGCAAAACCGCTTTTTGTACAGCCAGGTCGTGCTGGTAACTGAATTCAAATTCTCGCTTGCCGCGCAGGACTGCAGCCAGGTCACGAAAGTCACCGTCATACCGCCCCCCCAGTCGGGGCAAGGAGACCTGCTGGGTACCTTTCTTAAAGTCACCATGATCGCGGTCCAGCGTGAGCGACAGCAGCGGGGGCTCAAGCGGCCGCAGGGCAATCGTACCCTGGTTGCCACAGACGACCAGCTGTCGTCGTCGACCGCCATCCACCTCAACCAGCGCGCTGCGAACAGTCGCAGTCGCCCGCGGATACTCGAAGACCGCCAGCTGGTTATCTTTCAAGTTGTCCCTGTCTGGCCGAGTTTGTCTTGGAAAGGGAGTGACCTTGTCCGGCACACCAATCGCATGAATGAGCGAATCGATCACGTGGCAGCCGAGTTCAAACATCGTGCCACCTGGATACTCCGCTAGCTGGTCCCGGGTGTTGTCTCCCACGGTCTTGCTGATCACGGTGTGGGCTTCAAAAATCTCACCCAACCAGCCCTGTTTGATGGCCTGAAAGATGAATCGGAAACCAGGGTTATAGCGAAACATGTAGCCCATCTGGATGATTCGCTGACGCTCGCTGGCAGCTTTTACCAGTGCCTGGAATTTCGGATAGGACTCACCCGCTGGCTTGTCAAGATGGATATGTATGTTCGCATCGATACATCGAGCTGCCGTATCCAGCAGGTCCTTGACCTCGGTTTCAACACAGACCAATTCAAGCCCTGGGGTATTAAGCAGCTGGTCCTCGCTCATCCAGGTCACTCCCTGGTAGGCCGACTGGTTTGCCAGCTCGGCGCGGCGTTTCTTATCCGCTTCGACAACTCCGACCACGTCGTACTGGTCGCTGAACTTGCGCATCGTGCCGACTTTCCCCGAGGCATGGGCATGCTGAGTGCCGATTTGCCCCGCGCGGATCTTGCCGCTGGGAACTGCAGCGGAGGCTGCTGGAGCGAGGTGAACGGAGGGCAGCAGGGTTGCCAGGCTGGCTCCGGCAAGGAACGTGCGTCGGTCACTCTTCATCGGATTTCTCCTCGGCCTGCAAACAGATCAATAGCCCATGGCGGCGCCATCCTTGCGCGATTCGGTGGCACCCTGCAGGACACCTGACTGGAGGTCAATCAGGATGCCCTGGTAGCCGCCAAACCCGCCGCGACTGCGCTGAACTTCATGGCCGCGTGCTTGGAGTTGCTCGATCACGCCATCGTCAATGCCCGATTCGACAGTCACAACTCCGACACCTTCAGCTTTCAGCCCGGTCGGTGTGGCACTTCCGACATGCCGCACGCGGGCAGCATCCCCGGCCGCCTGGACGTTCATGCCGAAGTCGATCAAGTTGACGAGCACCTGCGCGTGGCCCTGTGGCTGCATGTCGCCACCCATCACACCAAAGCAAAAGAATGGCTGTCCGTCACGGGTTACCATGGCTGGGATGATCGTGTGGAAGGGCCGCTTGCCGGGCTTCAGCTCGTTCAGGTGACCGTCCTCGAGAGCGAACAGGGCTCCACGGTTCTGCAGCACAAAACCGAGGTCGGCGGGTGTAACGCCGGAGCCGAATCCATAGTAGTTGCTCTGGATAAACGAGCAGCAGTTCCGATCTTTGTCGACGACAGTCAGGTAGACAGTATCTCCCCGCTTTAACCGCGGGTCGCCGGCCGGTACATCGCTGGCCGCCTTGCCGAGGTCGATACGCTTGTTTTGATGTTCGCTGTACTGCTTGGAGATCAGTATTTCGGTTGGCAGCTCGGCGAAGTCGGGATCGGCGTAGAAACGTGACCGGTCGGCGAAGGCCAGCTTCTTGGCTTCCACGAAGAGGTGCAGATAGTCCGCGCTGCCGGGTCCCATGCTGGCCACGTCGTGCTGTTCCAGCACATTGAGGATCTGCAGCGCCGCGATTCCCTGGCCATTGGGAGGCAACTCCCAGACGTCGTAACCGCGGTAATTTGTGGAGACCGGCTCGACCCAGGTCGAGGTATGGCTGCGGAAGTCCTTGTTCGTGAAGAGACCACCATGCTGCTCGCTGAAGGCCACGATCCGTTTGGCGATACTGCCCTTGTAGAATGCATCGGCGCCATGCTTGGCGATCAGCTGGTAGCTGCGTGCCAGCTGGGGATTGCGGAAGACCTCGGCAAATCGTGGAGCCCGATTGCCATCGACCAGGAAGGTGCTGGCGGAATCGGGCCAGCGAGCGAGTTTTTCTGCTGAGCTGTCCCAGTAACTGGCGATCACCTCGGTGACGGCAAAACCGTGATTGGCGGTTTCGATCGAGGATGCCAGGATCTTGTCGAGTGGATGGCTGCCGAAGCGATCATGCAGGGTCTGCCAGCCGCTCACGCAGCCTGGCACGGACCAGCTGAGCGGGCCCTCGATCGGAATCTGGGAGAGCCCGCGCTGTTCGAACAATGACCGCGAGATCTTCAGCGGGCTCCGTCCGCTGCCATTGAGTCCATACAGTTGGCCGGTCTTGCTGTCCCAGTAAATGGCAAACATGTCGCCGCCAATACCACAGCTCATCGGTTCCACCACGCCGAGCATCGCGTTGGCGGCAATCGCCGCATCAACAGCGTTGCCACCGTCCCTGAGAATATCGAGGCCTGCCTGGGCTGCCAGCGGGTGGCTGGTGGCGACCATGCCGTGTCGGGCGACCACCACCGAACGGCCCTGGTACGGCGGGCCGACGGGCCGGTCAAATCCAGGTCCGGCAGCCGAGCTGCTGTTCTTGATCGGTTCGGTCATGGTGGTGATTGCCAGCAGGAAAAGGAATGTGAGCGTCAGCCGGAACGGGCCGGGACGGTCGCATCGTTTGTCCAGCGTCATGGTGCCTGCTCCTGTCTCGCAGCAGAGGTAAGGTGCGCTCGCTGCGGGCATGGTACCATAGTTAATCCTGGGTCGCCCCCGCCTCGCTCAATCACCCGGTAGCCTGATTTATGCAGATCCCCTGGCACGCTGAAAAATTGTCCCTGGCTGTCGCCATCAGCCTGCTGGTACTGACGATGCCACTGGCCGCCGCCGACCGAACGGAGCTTCGTAAGGCGGTCCAACGTAGCATCCCCTTGCTGCAATTGAGTGCAGCCGAGTACACCGACCAGCGTGATTGCTTCTCCTGCCACCACCAGGCACTGACCTCGATGGCCGCGGCGCTGGCGAGCCAGCGGGGTCTGTCAGTGGATCGTAAGAAGGTCGAGTGGCAAAGTGAATTTACAGCCGAGTTTTTTCTGGCCCGCAAGGACCAGCTGGCACAAGGGCAGGGGGTGCCAGGTGGTCCTTATACAGCTGCCTACGCCGCCCTCCAACTGGCAGCAGATCGTGCGGAAGAGGGAGTCGCCCGGAAGCTGTTATCGAGCTACCTGCTGGCAACAGCAGACAAACAGGGTGGCTGGCGGATCGGCACGCACCGTCCTCCCATCGAGGATAGTGACTTCACCGCCACGGCTCTTGCTGTGGCCGCCTTGCGGTTGAATGTGGATGCCAGCCAGTCCCAGCAACTGGCTGGGCTGCTGCGCGATTCAACTCGCTGGCTGGCACAGCAGCCGGCGGACACGACCGAGGACCGTGTCTTCCAGCTACTCGGTCTCTACTGGAGCCAGTTGCCAGGCGATGCCTCGACAGAGCTGGGCTGGCAGCAGCTGTTTTCCGCTGCCAGTTTGAGCTGGAGCGAACAGGCAGAGGACGTGTTTCGGCGGCAGGCAGATGAGCTCATCCGTCGTCAACAAGATGACGGTGGATGGTCGCAGCTGGATGGCGGAGAGAGTGACGCCTATGCGACTGGCCAGGCGCTGGTCACGCTGCTGGGGACCGGCCAGCTGAGACCCGCTCAGCGTGTCGTGCGGCGTGGACTGGACTACCTGCTATCGACACAGCTGGCGGATGGTTCCTGGTACGTCAAGAGTCGCTCCAAGGCGTTTCAGAAGCAGTTTGAAAGTGGATTTCCGCATGGAAAGGACCAGTTTATCTCGATCGCTGCCAGCAGCTGGGCCACGATGGCAATCACACTGGCCCTGCCGATTCGCTCTGCAAGATCACGATCTGTATCTATCCGCTCCGTGCAAAGGGGGAAACGGGCGAAAGGGGCAGATTGACGAGATTGTCCCGAAATCCTGACTCCTTCTATCTCTCGTTGATTTCCAATGCTCATGTGGTTTGCAAGAATTGGCTTGACTGTTACATTGGGAAGTTTGAAAGATCAAGCGGGATAGATGCAAGCAAAGTGTAAAGCTTGCACCCGCTGGTAAGAAATTCGAACGAAGAACGGTATGTAGGTAGTTACAAGACTGGTTGGGAATGTAAGTTGGAGACGCTGGGCAGGCCGGAGGGTCATTGTGCCACGGCGAGAAAATCACAAAACATAGATGACGATCACGACAGAGCTAAAGCAGGAATTGATCCGCGATTTCGCGATGCAGGACGGTGACACAGGTTCACCCGAGGTGCAGATCGCGATATTGACAACAAGGGTCAACAATCTGACCGAGCACATGCGAACACACAAGAAAGACTATGCCTGTCGGCGTGGTCTGTTAGCGATGGTAAGTCGCCGAAGACGCCACCTGGATTACCTCCGAAAGGTCGATCCGCAGCGTTACCTTGATATTATCGGCCGGCTTGGAATTCGAAAGTAGCGTTCCGCTGACGTGATCTGGATGTTGTGTCTCTTCGGGCTGCCGCCCCATCAGGGTGGGCAGGCGAACTCGACACGGTTTTCTTAACCCCTGCGTGTTGGCATTCAGGCTGACATCAGTCTCCTGCCCAGGAGTGGGTGAGTTGTTTTACTCACCAGCAGCACAAGCTTATGTGTGCTGCTCTCAGGCTATCAACAACAGAAAGGTTTGACAGGTAATCAAGTGAAACATCGCGTAGAACGAACAATTGGCGGTACATTACTCTCCTTTGAAACTGGTGTGTTGGCCAAGCAGGCCGATGCAACGGTCATGGTCCAGTATGGCGACACGGTGGTTTTGAATGCAGTCACCAGTGGCAAGCCGAGGCCGGGGATCGACTTTTTCCCCCTCATGTGTGACTACCGCGAGCGGCTTTCAGCTGCCGGAAAATATCCCGGAGGGTTCCTCAAGCGTGAGGGTCGCCCGACGATGAAAGAGACACTCACGGCCCGCCTGATGGACCGGCCCATCCGTCCGCTCTTTGTCGAGGGTTACAAGGACGAGGTGCAGTGTCAGTCGGTGGTGCTCTCCAGCGATCGCCAGAACGACGGCGATGTACTGGCTATGAACGGTTCGGCAACAGCCCTGCTGATTTCGCCGATGCCCTACCTGGGCCCGATCGCATCGATGCGAGTTGGCCGCGTCAACGGCGAGTTGATCGCCTTTCCCACAGCGGATGACCTCGAGGAGAGCGATCTCGATATGATCGTCTCCGGCTCGGCGGACGCTGTCCTGATGATCGAGGGCTTCGCCCGCGAGATGCCCGAGGACGAGATGCTGGCAGCGATCCAGTTTTCCCACTCGGTTATCAAGGAAGTCTGCGCGATGCAGCTTGAGCTGGCCGAAGCGGTCGGTGTGGAAAAGAAGGAGTTCATTCCACCCGAGGACGATGGCCTGCTCGAGCAGTTGCGAGGCCAATACCTGGACCGCTTCAAGGAGGTCAAGCAGACCGACGGCAAGCTGGCACGGGGCGAGGCCATCTCAGCACTCCGCGACGAAGCGGTTGCGGCCACGATTCCAGATCCGGATGCCGATGGAGCGGTCACCTCGAATCGCTTCTCTGAAGCCTGGCACGACCTGGAAGAGCAGGTTGTACGTGAGTTGATCATTGCTGGTATTCGCCAGGATGGGCGTGCTGCAAACGAGCTGCGGAACATCGAGTGCACGGTCGACGTGCTGCCGCGAACACACGGTTCGGCAGTATTTCAGCGTGGCGAAACCCAGGCACTGACAACAATCACGCTTGGTACGGGTCGCGATGAACAGCGCGTCGATGGACTCGGCGAAGAATATTCCAAGAAGTTCATGCTCGATTACAACTTCCCTCCCTTCTCGGTTGGCGAATGTCGACCGATTCGTGGCCCTGGTCGTCGTGAGATTGGTCACGGTGCGTTGGCTGAGCGGAGCGTCAAGAGCGTGATTCCTGATCCGGCAGATTTTCCCTACACGATTCGCGTGATCTCCGAGATCCTCGAATCCAATGGATCATCGTCGATGGCCTCTGTCTGTGGTGCCACGCTGGCCCTGATGGCCGCTGGCGTCAAAATCAAAAAGCCTGTGGCGGGTATCTCCGTCGGTATGGTGAAGCAATCGGACGATGAGTGGGTTCTGCTGACCGACATTGTCGGCAACGAGGATCACTTCGGCGATATGGACTTCAAGATTGCCGGTACCCAACACGGGATCACCGGTATCCAGCTGGATCTCAAGATTCACGGGATCAGCGAGGAGATCATTGTGGCCACGCTGCAGCAGTCGAAGGTCGCCAGGATGGATATCCTCAAGTCGATGCTGAGTTGCATTCGCAAGCCGCGGGATGAGGTTTCGTCCAACGCCCCGCAGCTGACCCAGTTCAAGATCAATCCCGAAAAGATCGGTGCCCTGATTGGACCTGGTGGCAAGAATATTCGCTCTGTCCAGGAACAGACCGGTTCGGTCATCGAGGTTGACGAGGATGGGACCGTCACGATCGCTGCCGCCGACAAGGAATCGGCGGAACATGCCAAGGGTATGGTCGATGCACTCACCGCCAACGTGGAAGTGGGACGTATCTACGATGGTACCGTTTCCAGCGTGAAGGATTTTGGCGCCTTTGTCGAAATCATGCCCGGTCGAGATGGCCTCTGCCATATCAGCGAGTTGTCCAGTGAGTACATCAGCAGCATCAACGATGTTGTCTCCGAAGGCGACGAGATGAAGGTGCTGGTGATTGATGTCGACGACCATGACCGTGTCAAACTGAGCCGACGACAGGCACTCGAGCAGCTTGGTGAGGAAGATACCATGGCCGGTAGCTCGCCTGACGGAGCTGAAGGTGATGATCGTGGTAGTCGCCGCGATAGTGACCGAGGTAGCGGTGGTAGCGGTGGTAGCGGTGGTAGCGGTGGTAGCGGTGGTAGCGGTGGTAGCGGTGGTGGCCGTGGTGGCCGAGGTAGCGGCGGTGGCCGTGGTGGCCGTGGTGGCGGCGGTGGTCGCGGCGGCGGTGGCGGCGGTGGTCGCGGTGGCGGCGGTGGCGGCGGCGGCGGCGGCGGTGGCCGTGGCGGTCGCGGTGGTCGCGGACGTGGCCGACGTGACGAAGGCGGCGGTTCGGACCGTGACAGCGATCGGAGCCGTGACAGTGACAGCGATCGGAGCCGTGACAGTGACAGCGATCGGAGCCGTGACAGTGACAGCGATCGAGGCCGTGACAGTGACAGCGATCGAGGCCGTGACAGTGACAGCGATCGAGGCCGCGACAGTGACAGCGATCGAGGCCGCGACAGCGACAGC
>Ga0302132_10000443_pt1 | contig 23230 bp, 20 predicted proteins | sample CB9_321_MG_FD_203113 | JGI IMG/M metagenome (GOLD analysis project Ga0302132, IMG submission 203113) | Marine microbial communities from Western Arctic Ocean, Canada - CB9_32.1 | ecosystem: Environmental > Aquatic > Marine > Oceanic | place: Canada: Western Arctic Ocean | collected 2017-09-19
TTCTGAAAGAACACCGGGAACCTCTTCCAGTGGTTCTGCTGCGTCAGTAGGAGCTGGAATGATACCCGTGGCCATTGGCACACAGCTAATGTCATCAGTGATGCGACCGGCAAGTTATTGTGGGCAGGTTGGAGTTAAACCAACCTATGGAGCAATTAGACAGGCAGGTATTCATCCTTTCTCACCATCAGGGGAACACGTTGGGGCTCATGCATCTTCTCTTGCTGATGCTTGGGCCGTTTTGCGTTTTTTATCTAACGAAGCCGGGCCCGTTCCAGGTTCCCATGGAATAGTGGGTCCTGATATGCTGCCATCCGCCAATAAACCTGTAAAACTTATCCGTATGTATACACCCGGATGGGAAATATCAAATGTAGATGTAAAAAGTAGCTTTGAGATCGCTCTTGACCGTTTAGAAAACGCAGGTGTTGAGATAGTTGAGCCGTCTTCGGTGCCAAGTCTACAACTCTTAGAGGATTATTTTTCTCGTGCTGAGTGGTGCATTGCTGAAATTGCTGCTTTTGAAATGCGTTGGCCTTTTTTCGAATATGAGGCCGCCGGCTATAAACATCATCCTCGTATTTCAAAGCTTCTTTCGCGTGCACATGAGATTACTTTATCAGACTACCACAAAGCTCTGGAATTTAAATCTAGGCTGAAAGAGCATTTCTTAGGGTTAAGTAATGAATTTGATGGTATTGTTGGTTTGACAGCCCCGGAGGTTGCTCCGGTTGGCTTAGAAAACCTGGGTCATCCAGTTAATTGTTCCCCTGCAACTTGCATGGGAGCGCCATCTCTAACTCTACCGTTATTGGTAGCAAATGATATGCCTCTCGGTCTACAGTTGATCGATTTTCACAATGAGGATGCATCACTGTTTTCGAAAGCAGTCTGGGTTAATAGCTTGTTTAAAGAATTAAATTAGGGAGAATAATATGAGTGAACTTGGAAAAAAACGTGATGTACATGTTGAAGATCATTCCGTGGGCTTAGCTACGATGAAGGAGGCTCTAGAGTTTGATCCAAAGAAAACCGCTATATTGACTGTGGATATGCATCGCGGTCACTTAGATATGGTAAATGCAACCATGCCGGCCCTACCTGAGGAAGCCACCCGTGTGCTTGATGGAGCGAGCGACTTTTTAAAATTTGCGCGTTTACATGAGATGAAAGTTTATCACGTTGTTTTAACTATGCGCGAACATGAGATGGCAGAATCTTTAAACCCACGTCATGCGGTTGGTGGGGTTACTTTTTCAGAGAATACGGTTCCTACAGAGGCGCAAGAGCAAGGTCTCTTGCATAATATTGAAGGCTCAGTTCAAACAGAAGTAATGCCTGAACTCGATAGGCAGCCAGAGGACTATCTTCTAACTAATAAAAAAACATTATCATGTTTTATTGGTACCGAGCTTGAATGGTCACTTAAGCGGAATGGAATAGACACATTATTAATTATGGGTATTAATACTAATACGTGTTGTCAGAATGCCGCTTTTGATGCGTTTAACTACGGATATAAAGTCGTTTTACTGTCGGATTGTGTATCGTCAATGTATGGCCTGGATTTACACCAATTTGCGTTGGAGAATGTTGCTCGTTGTTTGGGTTGGGTTCTTACTAATGACGAAGCCAAGCAGAAAGTCACTGATTACGAACACCGACATCATAATGTAATCCAATAAATTTTGAAAGTAATAAAAGTAATAATAGTGAGTTAGTATAGATGCGGAGGAAAACAATATGCCTATAGTAAATACCGGTCGTTTCGATATTAATTATGTCGAAGAGGGTGAAGGGTTCCCTATTGTTTTGATTCATGGCTTGGCAGGTGATCATACGGCCTGGTTCCCTCAAATAGCCGCTTTGAAAAAGAAATATCGTGTTATTGCGTTTGATAACCCTGGATCAGGTAAAAGTTCTACGGTGCAAAGCCCAGTAAATACTGCAGAACTTGCTGATGCGACACTTGGGTTGATGGATAAACTTAATATTAAAAGAGCCCATGTTGTTGGAAGGTCTATGGGTGGTGCTATTGCCCAACAAATGGCATTAAGGTCTCAAGATAGCCTTCAATCAATGGCCATGGCTGCCTCTTTTGCACGACTTGACCCTCTTGGCAGTCAAATAATTAAGAACATGCAGCAGCTTCTTAGCTGGAGAAAAAACTGGTCTGAGTGGGCTCCTCACGCTGTAAATTTGTTTGTTGCCCCTGAATTTTTTAATGAAAATCCAGATTTAATAAAAAACATTACGATGCTTATTAGCGATGAGAGTCGTGATATGAAATCTTATGATTATCTGGCAACTACCTGCTTAGATCATGATGTGATAGATGAACTGGGTAGTATAAAAACCCCAACGCTTGTGATGGCGGGTAAATTTGATCCTATTTGTTCTATGACGGCACAAAAATGGATGGTTGATGCTTTACCAGATGTTGAACTAACTGTATTCGAGAAATCGAGCCATTTTTTTCTGATGGAAGAGAGCTTGAAGGCCTTAAGTACAATCGAGAATTGGCTAGAACAAAACTCTTAAGAATACGAACTATTTTAAAACATCAAATATTATATAATTTATATTATCTAACTTAGGTAACGCACAAACAGGCGAAATCAGTGGAATCTTAGTTGGCCCTAAAGAATGTGAATATAACAGTCTATCCACTGTATGTTGATACTTATTAATGTTTTCAACGATTTATAACATAACTGAAACGATTGCTCCTACAGCACATCATAAAGATATTTCGGAGAACCCCATGACCGTAACTATCGAACGCATTCGTCCAGAGTTCCTTTGGAACAAACCTCACTTCACCAATCTGATTACCAGCAAAGGCGGCAAGACGGTTCACCTGTCGGGTCTGGTTGCCGGAACGATTGAGGGTGAACTGGTCGGACCCGGCGATCTGGGTGCACAGATGGCTTACGTCTATGACACGATCCGGCAGTCACTCGAACTTGTCGGGGCGACGCCCGCAGACATCGTGCGCCAACGTGTTTTTATTGTTGGCTTGACCCCTGCACAGCGCCCGATCATCATGAAGGCGATGATGGATTTCTACGGCGACGATCAGTCCGCCACGAGCACGTGTGTAGGTGTCGATGTCCTGCTGCTCGAAGGCGCGCTTGTCGAAATTGACGTCACAGCCGTAATCGCCGCCTGACTTTTTTCGACCGGAAGTCGAACACAAGCATGAACGGGGTTGCAGCGCGCCCACGCGCACAACGATTGCCCCGGCGATTTCACGACAGGGGCCGGCTTACGCAGATTCACCTCTGGTTCATATGTTGATGGGCCAAAACCAGTGAACGAAACCAGAGAGTTTCAAGATAACAATCCAGTGGATGTTGGGCTACTTACCCATCCAAAGTTCTTCTTTTATTAATTCCATATATAGTATTTAGTAAAAGCTATAATTAATTAGAAACAAAATCTTTAAATGGGGTAAATTATGGTCGATTTTTTGCTAACGCCACGTCAAGAAGAACTTCGTTCTATCGCCAAAAAATTTGCTATAGAAGTTATGATTCCTTCTGCAGAGAAAGCTGATCGTGAACCAGACCCATCTAAGGCCTTTGACTGGGATGTAGTACGCGAGGGCTCTCGTCTTGGATTGCGAACACTAACTATTCCAAAAGAATTTGGCGGTGAAGGAGCTAACGTCGAAACTGCTGCCATGATTGGTGAACAGCTTGCTTATGGTGATCTGGGTATGGCGGTCGCTTTTGATCAAACCTGGAAAATTCTTACAGCTGTATGCAGAGTTGCCAATGAATCTCAACGCAAACGTTGGTTACCCTTGATTGTTGAAGATGACACTTGCCTTATGGGTATTTGTTCAACAGAGCCCACCGCGGGAAGCGAAAACATACTTCCGTATCAAGAACCCGGTAAGGGTATGCAGATGCGGGCAGAAAAAAAAGGTGATATCTGGGTGCTTAACGGCACCAAGCGCTATATATCAAATGGTGGGCTAGCCAAATATTATATGGTAAGAACTCGCAATGATCCTGACGGCCCTTTGCGCACAAGTCTGACGTCTTTTATGGTCTCAGCTGATGCTCCGGGTTTTGAGGTAACAGAGGTTTGGGATAAACTTGGACAACGCTGCGTTCAAAATGGAACACTGCAATTTACAAATGTTGAAGTGCCGGATTCAGATAGAGTTGGTGACGTAGGGAATGCGGCCCAGATTGGCACTGAATTTTTACTTGGTTATGGTTCTAACATTCAGGCTGGTGCTACAGTGCTGGGAGTGGCGCAGCGTGCTTACGACTTATCTGTACAATATGCATTTGAAAGGGAACAAGCCGGAGGGCCAATAATTAATCATCAAATACAGCGCACGCGTTTAGCCAGAATGGCTATGCAAATTACTGCTGCGCGCGCTTATATCATGCAGTCAGCTTGGTCGGCAGGAAGACCCGACCAGGATCCGATGCACGCTAGTCTTTGTAAGGTGTTTGCTTCAGAGGTGGCCGTACACGTTTGCCAACAAGCACTCGAACTTTGGGCTGCCGCAGGTTATATGCGAAAAAACCCTCTAGAAAAATTAATCCGAGATGCTCAGAGTTTTTTACATTCAGATGGTACCAATGATGTATTAGCATTAAAGGCAGGTAACTATCTCATGAAACCTGATCCATCTGATCTCGTCTATAGTAAAAGGGCTGCTGAAGCCGCCGCTGGTCGCTAATAAAAAAGCTGTCTCCATCAGAGACAGCTTTAACTATATTATAAACCTAAGGCAGATAAGAATTTATAAAAGGATTTTATTTTCTCTGAGTGTTTTAATTTTGTTATCATCCATATTTAGTAGGTTTCTCAACACCTGACGTGTTGATTTTCCTAAGGGGTCGACCCAGGTCCTAGCTTGAGTATTACTGTTATCAAACTTGAAGGGCTGGTTTGGCACTTCTATTTCCCCAGATGCATCTGTCGCTTTCGTAAAAGCTTTGCGGTGAATAATTTGTGGATCATCAAATATCTCTGACACCTCGCGGTAGCGTGCACATGGAACTTTGCCTTTTAGCAAAATTTCTTCGCAGACAGATGCGGTTCTCGTTATAGTCCAGGATTCAATTAAGCCAATCATCTCGGAGTAATTTCGACTTCGGCTTGAGTGGTCATGAAATCTCGTATCTTTAATCCACTCCTGGTGTCCCATAGTGTTTGCCATTGCTTCAAAGGTTGGCTGATTTCCTGGTGCCACCATTATAAAACCATCAGCAGCACGCACTGGTTGGTATAGACCGCGGGGTGAATCGACAGGGTTTTGAGAAATCTGAAGTTCATAAACCATAAGCCAGATCATGCTCTCCAAGAGGGAGACATCAATATATTGCCCCTGACCGCTTTGCGTTCGAGAAAATAAAGCTGCGCTAATTGCACCAAAAGCTTGTACGCCCGCCATGACATCAGCAAAGAATACTCCGACATGGCCAGGTTTGGTCAGTTCTGGCTGTTGTTTCATGTTTTCTATTTCATAGCCTGAGGCAGCTTGTACTACGGGGGCAAACGCAGCATTCATGGCTGAGGGACCTGTTTGACCAAAGCCAGAAATGGAACAGTAAATTATATCAGACCGGATTTCTCGTATTGCTGCACAGTCAAGCCCCAACCTGGCCATTACACCAGGTCTTGAGTTTTCGACGACTACATCGCAATGGCGAGCGAGGTCTAAGGCGATTGCAGCCCCGTCTTTGGATTTCAGGTCAATCGCTATTGAGTGTTTTCCTACATTTAAATGACTATAAACTGCGCTGTTGCCGTCACGAATTGGGACTGCGTGACGGTTTTGTTCTCCCTCAATTCTTTCTATTTTGATAACTTCGGCCCCCATATCAGCTAATTGGCGGGTGCAATATGGCCCTGCCATCATGGTGGTAAAGTCCAGGACTCGAATTCCTTTCAACGGTCCTGGTTCAACATTATCTATTTTCATTTAAGTAAGTCTCTGGCGACCAGCATACGTTGGATTTGATTTGTACCTTCAAAGATTTGGGTTACTTTGGCATCGCGCATAAATCGTTCTACTGAATGTTCTTGCATGTACCCGGCGCCTCCTAGAATCTGCACGGCATCCGTCGTCACCTTCATAGCCACGTCACTAGCCATACACTTTAATGTTGCGGTTAATGGGCCGTAACTTTCCATCTCATGACTATCGTAGCGTGCAGCAACTTCATACAGTAAAGCCCGCGTAGTCTCTATTTGCATAGCCATATCTGCCATCATAAACTGTAAGCCTTGAAATTCTGATATTGGCTTGCCAAACTGCTCGCGCTCTTTACTATAGGCGACTGATAACTCTAGGGCACCCTGGGCGATGCCTATTGCAGATGCTGCCATTGCCGGTCGGTTAAACTCCATGCACTTCATAGCAATTTTAAAACCTTCACCATTTTTACCGATCATAGCTTGTGATGGAACTCTTACTTTATCGAAAAAGAAATCGCAGTTGGGTGTTGCTCCGTTATAACCCATCTTCTTATTCTTGGAGCTACGGACCACGCCTGCAAGTTTGGTATCTACAATAAAAGCCGATATTCCTTTGGCGCCAGGGTTGTCATTGGTGCGGGCAAACACCAAAACATAATCTGCAACAGGACCACAAGTTACGTAAATTTTGTTTCCGCTAATTTCCCAGTCATTTCCGTCTTGCACTGCCCGCGATTTAAGAGAGGCTGCATCTGATCCGGCTTCCGGTTCAGAGAGGGCAAAAGCTACTAGAGTTTTGCCTTTTGCTAGCAAAGGGAAATATGTATTTTTTTGGACTTCAGATCCCGCAAAAACCAAGGGTAGCGCTAATCCATTGCCGTTTTCTCCAGCCATCACAGAAAGAGATAGAGAATGACGGGCAATTTCTTCTCTTGCAATACAAAGCATTGTTAACGAACCCTCTGGCCCACCATATGCTTCCGGCACACTCCATTGTATCAATCCCAGCTCACCAAATTTTTCTATTAGCTCTTGTGGAAAGCGATCGTTTAAATCTATTTCATTTGCAATGGGAGCTACTTCGCTATCTGCAAATCGTCTCATCTGGTTTTGGAAGATACGTTCTTCCTCAGTAAACCTTATTGGCGTATAGGCCATAACATTAACACCTCAAATGCCGGTTGTATCTACATAGCAATGTCTAAGTGAAAATATAAACACTTAATTCTCCATTCTTTTATAAAGTGAGAATAAACGCTCCCAATGGCGTTCAGCTGCAACTTTATCGTAACACCACCTTAAAGGAAAAGCGAAGCCATGGTGAACATCTGGATGAACTTCAAGCTCTCCTTTTACACCAGAACTGTTGAATAAAGCTTCTAGCTCTTTAACCATTTCGGGTGGAGCCAAGTCATCGTGTTCAGCACATGATATATATAATTCTCCTTTAACCTTTTGAAAATTAAGGTGGGGACTTTCTTCTGCATCGCTAACAATCCATGTTCCGTAAAAAGAAGCTGCAGCAGAAATTTTGTCGGGATAACGGGCTGCTGCTGCTAACGCATATGGTCCACTCATACAATATCCATGACAGCCAACATGACCTTTTTTTACTTCATCATTGTTTTCTATGAATTCAAGCATAGTTGCTATGTCTTTCATAACAGGGGGTATGGTCATCTTGGTGCGTATAGATCGCATGGCGGTATGGTCCTGACTGCCTTCAGTTAGTACATCTGGCCCAAAAATTGTATTTCTCCCCGAACGGTAATACAGGTTTGGCATTAGAACATAGTAACCTGTGGTGGCTAAACGCCTAGCCATGTCGCGAAGTTCTTCACGAATTCCTGGAGCATCCATCAATAAAAATATTGCTGTATGGGGACCGTTCCTCTCGGGTCGGGAAATAAAAGTCTCCATTTGACCATCTTTAGTTAATATATCAATGGTTTCTTCAATCATCTATTAAACCTTACTTTTTAGTAGTCTATCAAATCAAAATATATGAGCTATAACAGTAACTAATCTACTCTTATGCTAGTAATTGAATTAGCATAAATGAGTTATTACAACCAGTTAGTAATCTAGTTAATAAAGCGTAATTATATAAAGTATTTCCAAAGTGATATTACAGTATAATAAAAATTTAGTGTTGTTATTAAATCAACAAAACCTCTAAGGTGGATTATGTAAACCTATGCATTATAGTAGTGTTTTCTCATTAGCCGATAACAAGCTTTTTGCTCTCCAAAATGTATTTGAACTTAATGGACGCATAAGTCAGTATCCTAAAAGTGCCCGTGGATTTACTCCTTCTATTTGTTATCTTTTAAAACAAGAGGACGGCGCATTACTTCTAGATACTGGTTATTCGGCGCATGAAGCATCGTTGTTAAGTCAGCTTAATTCAATTATTGATATTGACCTCCCTCTTCATATTTTTCCAATGCGTCTTAATGAATTTATGTCGGTATGCAATGCAATGCCAATAGCTGAAATATTTAATGTAATTGCTTGTTATTCTCCTATTCCAGATATTGATTGCTGGTTAGATTTTAACTGGGACACTAGAGACGGCAATAATGCAGAACCATTAAACCTAGAAACGGCATTACTTGATCCAAAGGGAAAAATTAATGTTGGCACTAGTGGCTTACGGTCAGTAGAGGCTTTTAACGCACCTATCAGGTTAATTAATACAAGTTGGATATATGATGGTGTTACCCGGACTTTATTTACATCAGATATGTTTACACATTTCTGGAGTGATAACCCTGAAGGTCCATGGATATTGACCGCAGATGATGATAATTCCAGCGTTGATAGTGTTAAATCTTTCCTGCTTAACACTCGCTACTGGTGGCTTGCGGGAGCAGATATAGATGGTTTACGAAAAGAAGTGATGGATGTATTTGAACGTTATGAAATAGAAACTATTGCACCGGCTTATGGTTCTATCCTGCAAGGGCGAGATTTGGTGCAACGCCAGTTTTCTTTGCTTAATGATGCCTTAATAAGCTTAGATAAAACACAAAGTAGTTCTGAATATGTAGTGCGTGGTGTGGAGAGGTAAGAATATGGGTAAACAAAGTTCATTACCACGTGAAATAGCACCCGGGGTTTTCTGGTTAGGTGACTGCTTAGAGCAGCCATTTCGTGGAAAAATTTATCATTCTTACAATGCGGCTTATCTTATTACAGGTTCCGAAGCTTCCATGCTAGTTGAAACCGGTCATCCAAAAGATTTTCCTCTTATAGAGAAGCAAATGTCAGATGTGTTATCTAACAGTAGTGCACCACCGCTAAAGTATCTATTTATAACACATCAGGAAACTCCACACTCGGGAGGCTTGGGCCGTCTTATACGTAAATATTCTGATCTAACTATACATGGTGACATTAGTGATTATCATCTTGCTTTTCCAGAATATGCGGAACGTCTGAGACCAATGGAAGTAGGGGATTTTATTGATCTTGGGGATCGAAAATTTTTGGCTGCTGAACCTGTTATACGAGATTTACGCACTAGTCTTTGGGGGTTCGATACAAGACACAAAGTATTGTTTCCCGGTGACGGTTTCGCTTATAGTCATTATCACTGGGATGGACATTGTGGACAGACAGCGGAAGAGGCAAAATCACTTGATTTGATAGATGTTTCTGCCGTTTTCGCAGAGCGTGCTTTATATTGGACCATGTTTGCCGATATGAAAGTTTATGTAGAACGCTTAAAGTTATTACTTACTGAACTAGATGTATCTATAATAGCTCCGACACACGGGCTTCCAGTGCTTGATCTGAAGAAAACAGTTCCATTGGCTATGGAGGGTCTGCTGGCGGGAAAAGATTTAGTGTTTTCTCAAGAAGCCATTGTATCTTCTGCAAGAGAGAAACTGTCTGCTTAACAAGGTTTAAATAGTTTTGTGGAGCTAAAACGAATCATAAGGAGAGTAAAATGCCTGTCATTAAAGTTAATGGGCTTAATATAAATTATGAAGTAGTTGGAGAGGATGGTCCTTGGGCTACATTAATCACTGGAGGCAGGCGAGGTTATGCAGAATTTATTCCATTGGCTCAAAAAATAGCTGCCAAAGGCTTTCGGGTTTTAATGCATGATCGGCGAAATACGGGTTCTTCGGATACATCCTTTGAGGGTACGGATGTCGAAGAAGTCACTTGGGCAGACGACTTATATGAACTTCTCAAACAATTAAACGCTTTGCCTGCTTTTATTGGCGGAGCGTCGTCGGGTGCTCGTACAGCTATATTATTTGGATTGCGTTATCCTGAAGTTACTAGTGGTTTGTTATTATTTCGGGTTACAGGCGGAAAATTTGCTGCAGAACGTTTGCCAGAAAACTATTATAACCAGTTTATACGTATGGCTAAAGAGGGAGGCATGGAAGCTGTCTGCGAGGATCCGCAGTATGCTGAACGTATTGTTGCTAACCCCATGACGGGTGATCTATTAAAAAACATGGATCCAGCGGATTTTATCAAGACTATGACACACTGGCATGACCTGTTTGTGGCAGGAAAAGATTTGCCTGTTTTTGGTGTTACCGAATCTGAGTTGAACTCAATGAATATGCCTGTAATAATAATTCCTGGTAATGACAAAGTTCATGATTCTACTGCTGGCCGTATTGTTCACGAAATGATACCTGGAAGTAAATTATATAAATTACCAATTGAAGACCAAGATCTCCCTCTGGTACCATTTGAGGAATGGGGCCCGCATGAACCAGAGATAACAGAGGTTTTTACTCGGTTTATGTTTGAGCATACGAGATAAGTATATATTTAACTATAAAAAGGCTGCCAATCACTATGGCAAAACGTGGTAAAGCTATTCAGTTCTCTCGGACCGGAAACCCTGCTGAGGTTGTTGAACTGGTTGACATAGATGAACCTGATCCCGTGAGTGGAAATATATTATGTAAAATAGAGGCAGCTCCTATAGCTCCTTCACATATTCTGAAACTATCTGGAGCATACGGAGAACATCCAGATCTTCCTGCTATACCAGGTAATGATGCATTGGCAACGGTTGTTGAGGTGGGTCCCGATGTAACCAGGTTTGTTGTTGGGGATCAGTTGTTGCTACCCCATGGTAGGGGTGGTTGGCGTCAGTTTTCATCAGTCAGAGCTGCAGATGTAAACATTAGTTTTCCACCTGGTGGTGACCCATTGCAATTATCAATGTTACTTGCTAATCCACCGACGGCGTACCTAATGTTGACACAATATTTAAAGTTGCAGCCAGGTGACTGGGTTATTCAAAATGCGGCAAACTCCTCTACTGGTCAATATTTAGTTCAGTTGGCGAAGCACTTCGGGTGGAGAACAGTCTGTGTGGTACGTCGACAAGGGACAGAAAAAATTCTTTCTGGTTGTGGTGCCGATGTAGTTTTGGTTGATGGACCAGACTTAGCAGATAGGGTTGCTGAGGAAACAGAAAATGCTCAGATAAACCTTGGTATAGATGCTGTTGCTGGGGAAGCAACAGCTCGCATTGCCGCCTGCCTTGCGGATAAAAGTACTCTAGTCAATTATGGTCTACTATCTGGCATGCCTTGTCAGGTGCCTCCAAGTGATATTGTGTTTCGAGAAATTACGCTTACTGGGTTTTGGCTACATAAATGGCTTAGTGAGAAAAGTTCACTTGCTGAGAGGCAACAAATGTATTCACTTTTGCGAGACCTTGTCATTCAAGGTGTTCTTCATGCTGAAGTGGAAGCAACATACCCACTTACAAGAGCTAGGGATGCTGTAACACACGCTATGCGTGATGGACGTAATGGTAAAATTCTTTTTACTCCTCAGCTGGAAGAATAAATTAATCACTATAAAAAAACGTTTAAAAAAGAATAACATGAGTAATATAGATAAAAAAACAACGAAAACTGATCCAATAATTGAGTTTGATGCTGTTATTGTCGGAGCTGGGTTTGCCGGTATGTACATGCTTCATCGGTTACGGAATATGGGTCTTTCCGTGTTGGTTTTGGAAGCTGGTAGTGATGTAGGAGGAACATGGTACTGGAATCGCTATCCGGGCGCGCGTTGTGATGTTGAAAGCATGCAATATTCCTATCAGTTCTCAGAAGAATTGCAGCAAGAATGGGAATGGACCGAACGCTATGCTACTCAGCCTGAAATTCTTCGTTATGTAGATCATGTTGCGGAGAGGTTTGATCTACGCCGAGACATAAAATTTAACACGCGAGTTATAGCAGCAGTTTTTGATGATAATAAAAACAGGTGGATTATTAAAACTACTGATGAGGTGTATCTAGCAAATTACTGCATAATGGCAACAGGCTGTCTCTCTGCAGCTAATAAACCAAATTTTGCAGGTCAGGATGATTTTAGGGGAGAAATCTATCACACAGGAAATTGGCCACATGAAGGAGTTGATTTTAAAGGTAAAAGAGTGGCCATAATAGGTACTGGCTCGTCTGCGATACAATCGATTCCGGTAATTGCCGAACAAGCTAGACAATTGACTATATTTCAGCGTACAGCAAATTACGCCGTACCCGCCCATAACAGGCCATTAGATCCGGAGGTGGTTAGAAATATAAAAGCAGAATATGCTGACTTTAGAGCCCGAGCGAAACTAACTCCCACTGGTAATTTTTTTGATATTGGTGGGACGTCGGCCATGGTTGCTTCAGAAGATGAACGTGAACGCGAGTATGAGGCCAGATGGCAGGCGGGTGGTTTACAATTTTTAGCTGCTTACGCAGATTTAATGTTTGACTCAGAAGCTAATAAAACTGTAGCGAACTTCGTTCGTAAAAAAATTCGTGAGATTGTAAATGATCCGCAGGATGCCGAGTTATTGGTGCCAAAAAATATTATTGGGTGTAAACGCCTATGCGTGGATACGGACTATTTTGCTACTTATAACAAAGATAATGTTAGTCTAGTTGACATAAGTGCTACTCCAATCGAATTTTTTACTGAAAATGGTGTATCTGTTGATGATAAGATTTATGAAGTTGACATTATAGTTTCTGCTACTGGTTTTGATGCTATGACAGGAGCCTTATTAAAGATTGATATTTGTGGCAGCAAAGGTCTGTCTTTACAAAAAAAATGGACGGAAGGGCCGAAAGCATATTTGGGTCTTGCCTTAGCCGGTTTTCCAAATATGTTTATTATTACAGGGCCAGGAAGTCCATCTGTGATTTCTAATATGCTACCGGCGATTGAACAGCACGTAAATTGGATAACTGATTGTGTAGGCTATATGCAAAACCAAGGCTATGGACGAATCGAAGCTGAGGAAGAAGCTGAAGAAACTTGGGTTGCACATGTGGGCGAAGTTGCTGGCTTGTCTCTACGCTCTACCTGTAATTCTTGGTATGTTGGTGCAAATGTTCCAGGTAAGCCAAGAGTATATATGCCCTATATAGGCGGGGTTCCCGCATATGCAGAAAAGTGCAGACAGGTTGCTCAAGGTAGCTATGAAGGTTTTAAGATTTCCTAAGCATCGAGCTCTTTGTAATAGCGAAATATGCCATGCTGGTTAAATGGTATTCTACTTGATGAATTCAAATACCTGCTAATGCGAGGCCTTTTTAATACATGAGAATGTATGGCTACTATATTAGGGTAATTAACTTCAATCTTTTTCAATGTATTTGGGAATGCATAGCGTAAACCTTCAATGATTTGAAATAGCGACAAGTCAGCATAAGTAATACGTGCTCCAACAAGGTAACTTGGACCAGAGGAATTTCGGTTAAGTACGAGTTCCATATAGTCTAGAAATTTAGGTAAACGAGATGAAACAAAATCCATGGACCGCCGAAGTGCTTCATTTTCTTGTTCCTCATAATACAAGCTTTTTGCTAATGGGTGATGTACGTCATGGACCTCAACGAGAAAGTCGTTAATTACTAGCTGTAGTTGGTGTGTCCACATACGGGCATCTTCGTTTTTTGGGGCTAGTTTATGATGAGAGCCAAGGAACATTAAGATATTTGAAGTTTGGGATAATATTTTTTTTCCAACAGTAAGAATTGGGGGGGCGTAAACTGGGTAATTTGCACTTTCATTGTTAATGATATTTAGTATTGCAGGTCTACCACCACCTTCATTTTCGGGTAGCCGCGCTACATCTACGTATTGTACGTCAGCCTCTTTCATAGCAAGACGTATAAACTCCCCTCGGCCTTGAATGGAAGGCCAATAATACAATTTATATCGCAAGAGAAAATTCTTTCGTTGTGTTCTTTAAAAGACATAAGCTTTAGTTAGATGAGGTTTACAAAAATTAAAGCAAAAGACAATACCGCCTATTAGAATAACGTTGTTATGAGCTATTAAACTCTATTAATATTTATGACTTGGAAACCTACACATATACACGTAATAAGGGTTTTAAAATATTAAGGTGCTGAGGGTTACGCCCTAATAATTTATCGTTAGCTGATAAGGAGAATAAAATGAAGCTACTGTATTTTGATGATTTTAAGTTGGGCGTTTTAAAAGGTGATGAGGTGGTTGATGTTTCTTCCCATGTCCAAGACATTCCACATATTGGGCCGCACGATCTCATTAATGGATTAATTGAGCGTTTTGATGACTACCGTAGTAAACTAGAAGAGGCTGCAGCATCAGGCCCTGGCATACCAATTTCAGAAGTCCGCATTCGCCCTCCCTTACCTAAACCCGGCAATATAGATTGTATGGCGGTTAATTATATGGAAGATGGAACACTTCCTGCACCAGCACCTATAAATGCATTTCACAAAGCTTCTAATACGGTAATCGGTCACGGTGATAGCATGGAGCTAACCGATATTCCTGCAGCTATATTTGAAGGTGAAGCTGAACTTGGTCTAGTAATCGGAAAGCGTGCGTCGCATGTCAGTGCAGCAGAATCAATGGGTTATATTTTTGGGTACGTTAATTTTATCGACGGATCAGCAAGAGGTTTGCCGCCGGATAGTAATGTATTTTTTCAAGCTAAATCACGTAATACCTTTGCTCCAATAGGGCCATATCTCGTGACAGCTGATGAAATTGAAGACCCTCAAAACCTTAAGATACAATTATGGGTTAATGGAGTTTTGAAGCAGAATTTTAACACGGACGATATGGCACATAAAATTCCTCGCTTGGTAGAATGGTTGAGTTCAATACATGATCTTGAGCCTGGCGATATAATAGCTAGTGGCACTAATCATGGCGGTCTGAATGCGTTTCAAGATGGGGATGTAGTAGAACTAGAAATTGAAGGAATGGGGCGTTTAAAAATTAATATTCTTGACGAACTTAAGCGCACCTGGTCTCGAGATACTCGTTCAGAGCATACTCATAAAGGTCTTGAAGGTCGTTTTACGCCACAATTGACCGGAAAATATGCGTCGGGAAGTTAAACAAGATCTATTTTCTTAAATCAAATCGAATATAAATGTGCGGGAGTCAAATTTTGGCTTTTACATATAACCTTTAAAAAAAGGCTTTAGCGCATGGCATCCTCAGTAACCCCGGGTTCAAATACAATCCGGGGTATTTTTAGTATGATATTAGGAGGTGCCGCTCTAACCATGAGTGATGCAGCAACAAAGTGGTTGACCGCGTCACTACCTATAGGTGAAATATTATTTGTCCGGGCGCTCTTTGTCACAGCAGCTATAGGCTTAATTCTATGGCGCTGTGGCAGAATTCAAGATTTACGGGTCGTGAACATACCTAGTATGGGCTTAAGGTCATTTCTTGCAGTTTGTTCTACTTTTTTGGTTGTTACTTCGCTTTCTAAATTACCGCTTAATGAAGTTATTGCTATATTATTTGTTGGACCGCTATTTATTGCTTTACTTGCAGGACCACTGCTGGGGGAAAGAGTTGGTTTACAAAGATGGCTAGCAGTATTGATAGGATTTGGAGGTATGCTGATTATTGTGCGTCCAGGCTCACAAGCATTCCAGATTGCCGCCTTTATCCCAATTTGTGCCGCTTTAGTTGCTGCTTTTCGAGATATAGTAACTCGTAAAATAAGTGCAACTGAGAAATCTTCTGCTATTTTATTCTACTCTACCCTAGCACTCTCATTAATAGGTTTGGCAACTTTTCCGTTTGGATGGAAGCCTATGACTTTGAACGATATTGGCATAGCTATTATGGCTGGAACATTTTTTGGACTTGGTCATTATTTTATAATAGAGGGTTATCGTTATGCAGAGGCTAGCATAATCGCTCCTTACCGTTATCTAAATCTTATTTGGGCGGTAATTTTGGGTTATTTACTATGGAACGAAATACCGAGCGCTTGGGTGCTACTAGGAACACCTTTTGTTGTAGGAAGCGGTCTTTACATTTTATATGATGAACATAAAAAAAAATCGTATAAAAATTACTAGTTGCTACTATTTTTAATTAGTAAATAGAAAAACGACCTCACATCTATTCTTCGTAACTATTCGACAACCTTCCAATGCCATCTATTGTGATTTCAATAGATGATCCCGGTTTCATTGGAAGTGCTCCAGGACCAGTGCCACAGGCTATTAAGTCACCTGGGTATAGTGTCATAGACTGAGATAAAAGGCTTATAATTTCTATTGGCTGTTTAAGTAAATCAGAGACCAGATAATTTTGTCTTTGGCGTCCATTGAGCTCTGCACGTATTGCAGCATCAGCAATGTTAGTTCCAGTTGTAATGTAAGGACCAAAGGCACCAAACGTATCAAATCCTTTGGCTCTTGACCATTGAGCAAAGCTGGGGTCAGCATCAAGAATTTGAATGGCTGTGGTATCATTAACGCAGGTATAACCAAAAATTGCACTTTCAGCCTCTTTTATGCTTATTTCTTTGCATTCTTTTCCTATTACGATACCTAGTTCGGCTTCAAATATAACTCTTCCTTCGTATTTATTTGGTTTGCGTATGACTCCTCCGGACGGCAGGTAAGTATTTGGAGTTTTTATAAAGTAAAGCGGATATTCTGGCTGGTCGAGGTTTTGTTTTTGGGCTATAGAGATAGAGTTATTCCAAAGAGCTATAAATTTACCGGGAACGCAAGGGGTCTTTATATTTACTTCTGATAAGCTAATTTTTGTTTGTTTACTCGATGCTTCAGCAAACATATCGCCTGCGTAAACTTCTATTTGTTGGCCATCTACTTTTCCGAAGCCAACTTCGTTATTATGATCGAATCGTACCCAGTGGGACATGTGGCCTCGCTATATTACAGTTAAGTCAATTAATTCCTTAACAACTATAGATTCAATTTTTAAAATTTTATAACTAATTATTTTTAAGAGAAAACAGTTGAGTGAAGAGCTATGCGAAATTTTGAATTAACTGGTCGTTCTGCAGCATATGGAGCTGATGGTATGGCCGCTACATCACATCCTCGTGCTACGCTTGCTGCTATAGATATTCTACGTTCTGGCGGCAATGCGGTTGATGCCGCTGTTGCTGCAATTGCGGTTCACTCGGTCGTTGAACCGCACATGACCGGTATTGGTGGTGACTGTTTTTTTATCTATGCACCTGCTGGTGGCAAAGTTGTTTCCTATAATGGTTCGGGACGTGCTTGCGCAGGGGCAAAAACTGAATGGTATTTAGATAACGGCATTACCGAGATCTCACAGGATAGTCCGCATGCGGTAACCATTCCAGGTGCCGTGGAAGCCTGGTCTCGTTTGGTTCAGGACCATGGCACAAAAGAACTAGGTGAAATTCTAGAGACAGCTATTGATTTGGCAGATACCGGTTATCCAGTTCAACCTCGTGTAGCATATGATTGGAATCGTTTCGAGGGTAAATTAAATTCTAACGATTCAATTAAAAGAGTTTTTTTGAAGAATGGACGCCCTTACAAAGTTGGGGATGTTTTTAGCCAGCCTAAGCTAGCAAATACATTGCGAGAGATTGCTAAAAACGGGTCAGATGGATTCTATAAGGGACGTATAGCTGAAGAGATGGTTTCTAGCCTTAATAAATTGGGTGGCTTACACACCGTTGAAGATTTTGCCGGTGTTGCAGGAGAGTATTGCGATCCTATTTCTACCAGCTATAGAGATCACGAGGTAATGGAATGCCCTCCAAATGGACAAGGATTTATAGCTTTAATGATGCTTAATATTCTTGAGGGGTATAATTTGGCTGATTTGGATCCAAATGGGAGTGAAAGGTACCATCTGGAAATTGAGTCTGGGCGTTTAGGTTTTATCCAGAGAGACTTATATTTTGACGCTACTGATCAATCCACAAATAAACTAGATACATTATTAGATAAAGGCTTTGCAGCTAATCAACGTCAGCTTATTAATGTTGACAAAGCTATGCCACATTCTGCTTCGGACTTGTTGTCAGCACAATCAGATACAGTTTATCTTACAGTAGTTGATCGTGATGCTAATGCTGTGAGTTTTATAAATTCGCTTTTTCGACCTTTTGGAAGTGGTTTAATATGTGATAAGACTGGGGTGATGTTTCATGACCGAGGTAGTTTATTTTCTATCCAAAAAGGAAATGGGAACACTATCGAACCCGGTAAACGGCCTGTTCACACTATTCTTCCAGGAATGCTACTAAAAGATAACCGTGCTGTGATGCCATTTGGCGTTATGGGGGGGCAATATCAACCGTTTGGTCATACCCATTTGCTCACTAATGTATTAGACTATGGTTTAGATGTTCAGCAGTCATTAGATCATCCTAGATTATTTCATCAAAATAGTAAGGTAGAGGTTGAAGGTGGGATTCCAGAAGATGTATATACAAAATTAGAGCTTCTCGGACATGATGTTATTCCTGCACCTGCTCCTCATGGAGGAGGACAAGCTATTTTTATTGATTGGGATCGTGGTGTTCTTATCGGCGGATCTGACCCAAGGAAAGATGGTTGTGCTTTGGGCTATTAGTAAGATGGAATAGTCTTAACCTAAAACGAATTATATTTTTATTCCTAATAAAAATATAATTATTGTCCATAGTATATATTATTTCTTGATGCAGCATTGGTAATTCATATTTAAGCTACCGTAAGGTATTCCTTGCCTTTCGCGGTATTAAGGGTTTTTAAAGAATGATATCTACCCAGATTCTAAAGGGTCTATTATCAGAACAGGCATATTTAAGAGTATGGTTGGTTGGTGTTTTTAGCGGTATTGCCCGTTGGCTCGAGATGCTTGTCGTTGGGGTATATACATATGACACCACTGGATCTCCGTTTCTAGTTGCCCTTTTGGTAATTTTAAGGATGCTACCTTTAGCTGTTCTTGGCTCGGTTGTGGGTACTTTTGCTGATCGAGCAGCGCCAAGAAAATTTCTAATTATCACTATGACGACTGCCATGATAATTTCATTTTCGGTGTTTTTGGTTTTTTTGGTTGGTAACGACAATTACTGGGTTGTAGCATTCTCGAGTTTTGTATCTGGTGTGGTCTGGACCACAGATATGCCTCTTCGCAGAAGAATGCTTGGCGATGTAGCTGGAATAGAACGAATTGTTCCAGCCATGAGCCTCGATAGTGCGACGAATAATGCGACACGTATGATGGGACCATTATTTGGTGGGATATTATATCAATGGTTGGGGCCAAGCGGGGCTTTTTCATTAAGTGCAATAATGTATGCTTTTTGTATTTTTTTATTGTTAGGTCTTTTCATTCCCAAAGAGGCTAGTGATATCAAGCAAGCGGAATCGAGAATTCTAAGAGATTTTAAGGAAGTATTTAGTTTTATATTTGGAAATCGCGATATTTTGCGAATTCTTCTGGTAACAATAGTTTTCAATCTGTGGGGATTCCCGTTTATTTCCATGATTCCAGTTGTTGGTCGAGAAGTACTAGAGATTAGTGCTGGTTGGATTGGCGTCTTGGCTGCTCTAGAGGGTGCAGGTGCTTTTGTGGGCTCGCTGATAATAGCAATGGGAATAATTAGGTTAAGTTTTCGTCGTCTTTATTACTTTGGTATGCTGGGCTATTTATTGTTTGCATTTCTTGCGGGGTGGATGGTGTCTACTTTGCCCATGGGTATAGCTTTGTTCCTTGTTGGTCTAATGGCTTCCGGTTTTTCTACTATGCAGAGTACACTTATCTACACAATTGCTCCACCAGAAATGCGCGGCCGTCTGTTTGGTGTACTGGTTATTTGTATTGGCACTGGTTTAATAGGGTTTGCTAATATGGGACTTATGGGAGAGTTGTATGGTGGTTCTATGGCTATGCGTATTGTTGCAGCGGAAGGTTTAATCCCCTTACTTCTGATTGGTGTAGGTTGGCGCCAGTTGAGGCAGAATAAAGATATATAAATAGCCAGAAATTTAGATTAGTAAAAATACTATTGTATAATTTTTTGTTCAATAGAACGTCCGATGGCTAATAGTAAATCGTCACAATCACGACGACAGACAAGTTGTAACCCTAATGGCATCCCGGATGGTGATTTGAATATTGGAAGTGTAAGGCAAGGTAAAAACATTAATGTCCAAATGCTGTTGAAATAAGATGTTTCAACAGCCATAAGATCTTTTGTTGCCTCGCCACGAGCACTCGGTGTGATGAGTACATCAAAGTTATTGAAGACTTTATCTATAGCAGCCCGTCCTCTTGCGGCTAAGGCCTTTGCATTTTCATACTGCTGATTAGTGTAACCTTTTGCTTCATTATATACCTTTTGTGTCCACGGGTTAAGCTCGCGCAAATGGTCCTTTGATTCTTGAGAAAAAGATTTAGCATCTTCCGTAGCAACTATGGTTCTGAATTCTTTCATTGCAATCGAAACTTCTGTTGGTAAATCAACTTCTTCTATTTTTGTGCATTTTGTTAATAATTTTTCTGATGCTTCTGAGATCATGAAAGCTGTTTCTGGCAAAGCCTCAGACCAAAATTCTGTTTTACATATACCTATTCGCAACTCATCGTTCTTTTTGAGTTCCAGCGACTTGATTGGGGTATTTAAAGATGCTGCACGCATTAGGGCTACATCTTCCAGGCACCGAGCAAAGAAACCTGGGGTATCGATTGATGCTTTGCTATGTCGAACTCCGCCTGTTGGCAACCCATTAAAGCTAGGTTTATACCCGTATACACCACAAAACGCTGCGGGCTTAATAACAGAACCGCCAGTTTGTGAGCCGGTGGCGAGAGGAACCATAAAATCTGCTACTGCAGCAGCAGAGCCACTTGATGAGACTCCTGGACTTCGTTCTAGATCATGTGGATTACGAGTTATAGTTGGATAGGGGTTAGCAAACTCAGTAGTGCGTGTTTTTCCTATAATAACAGCGCCAGCTTCTCTCAAAGACTTTACCCAGGTTGAATCAGAATCCGGCCTATGGTTTTTATGTATATTAGTACCGTAACTAGTTGGCATATCATAAGTATCGTAAATATCTTTGATACCAACAGGAATGCCGTGGAGAAGGCCCTTAGGTTTTTCTCTGTCTCGTGTTTTTGCTTGTTCGAGAGCTAGTTCGGGGTCTAAATAAACCCAAGCTTCAATATCTGCATCCCTATCTTTTATTCGATTTAGACAATCCAGCACTAGTTTTTCTGATGTAATTTCTTCCCTGTCTAGCTGACTGCGTGCTTGGCACGCAGTCAGCATATTCGTGCCAGCAGGATTAATATTAGTTGGGTCATGCATATTAGTTAAATTCTCTAGTTATAGTGTCTTATTCTTCAAGTCCTGACATAAGTTCATCTGGTTCTATCGGCAGCTTAACCTCAAGTCCTCGTTTTGCAGATAGGTCCATTGCCATTGTCAACATTAGATTTCGGTGAGCTTCCGCTGCGGTTGCATGAGGCGTTGATTTTCCAGAATAAATTCTACTGAACCATGAGTTAGTTTCTTCCCGCATGGGACCCCATAGCTCTCCGTCATGTATGTCACCTGGTGGAAAACTAGTTAGAAAATCCACATTTCTCTGTACATCAGTTAGTCCCTTTGTTTGGCCGAAGGGAACGTAGGCTGGTCCTTGCGGGTTTTCTGTAGCAAGAATGACATCCCGGTGAGTGTCTTCTATATCTATAACTCCTTCAGTTCCTACGATGCCAATTTCCAGTCCATAAACAGCACCAGGCCATTCTTTTGGTAAAGCCCAGCAAATGTTCATTGAGAACATAGATCCATTTTCCATTGTAAAAATGCCAAAAGTTGCATCTTTGGTGCCAAGATCTTTCATAATTACATCTCTGGAACGAGCATAAATAGAAACCGGTTTGGCAGCCTCTCCCATGAGCCAAAAGCACATGTCAAGGCTATGAGTGCCCGATACCACCATTGGTGTAAGAAATCTTCGGTCCTGCGTTAATCTAGTTTCTCCAATAGGTGCCATGCGGTTCATAAACGCTCTTACAACGGCACAGTTAAACTCTCCTATTTGTCCAGTTTGAATGCGCTCTTTAACTACCAGAAATCGACGACGAAAACGCTGTGTATAGCCGACTACTGCGTCAATTCCTCCCGCCTCAATTGCAGATAAGATTTCTAGAGATTGACGGGCATCGGTAGCCAGTGGCTTTTCAATGAACAACTTATGACCTTGTTCTATTGCAATAAGTGTAGGTTCAACATGTGCCCAGGTGGATGTAGCTATAATTACCGCATCCACTTCAGGGCGCGTAATTAATTCTCGGTAATCGTTCGTGTAAAAGTCAGCATTTATATCGTTTTTGAGTTCTTTTCCTACTGTTTCGTTCATGTCTGATAGGCCAATCCAGCCTATGCCTGGATAATCTTTGGCTAGTGTTGCCCTGATACGACCAACTACTCCGCAACCAATTACAGCAAGGCCAAGTGTTTTTTTATCTGACATGTGATTTATCCCATTAGGTATAATTTTTAATTTTACTATTTGTATCTTACTCTTGCTAACCTTTAAGACAATATAGTAAGTCGATAAATAAGAGTAATTATATATTTCAAATAGCCTATTTATCTAAGCAGAAAGGTATAATCATGCGTCTCGCTACTTTTTCCTATGAGGGGCAAGTGCGTATAGGAGTTGTTGATCCCTTACAAAAGTTATTAACAGATCTTTCTGTAGCTGCACCTAATCTTCCAAAGAACATGAACTCTTTAATAGCTCTAGGCGCTGATGGTATAGAAGAAGTTAAAAAAATACTAATAAAAGCTGACGAAGACAAAAAAATACCTATTGATGAGGTGGTTTTTAACGCACCAATCTGGCCACCAGTACGAGACCCTTTTGCAGTTGGGCGGAACTATCATGAACATGCTAAGGAGTTTCATGCTTCTGGCTTTGATGCTACGTCAGGCGCTACAGCTGTACCTGATCATCCAATT